>Ga0222425_100046_pt1 | contig 266653 bp, 213 predicted proteins | sample 2B1ome_2_FD_180089 | JGI IMG/M metagenome (GOLD analysis project Ga0222425, IMG submission 180089) | Enriched microbial communities from leaf-cutter ant dump, University of Wisconsin, Madison, United States - 2B150A (version 2) | ecosystem: Environmental > Terrestrial > Nest > Insects nest >...
CCACTGCTCCTCGAACACCCCTACGCTCCCCGCCCACGGACCTTTCAGTCCACCCTGACCTGCATCAGCTGGCACTAGCCTTTTACCTTCTTAGCCCGACCTGCATCAGGTGGCACCTGCCCTATTACGTTACAAATTCCGGATCGTTCATTCGCTGCGCACGCGCACCTGCCCGTCGGCGAACTCGTTCACGAGCACCCGGCCCGGCGGCACGTCCTTGGCGCGCATGACCGGACGACCGGCTTCGTCGCGCACGATGGCGTAACCACGGTTGAGCACCGACTTCGGGCTGGCCGACTCGAGGCGCTTCCACAGGGCGAGCAGACGGTGCGACTCGAGCTGCACGCGTTTCTCGGGCGAAACCGTCGCGAGGCGGGCCCGCGCCGAGATCAGCTGCTGCCGTCCGCGCTGCGTAGAATCACGCAGGGCGGACACGAGCCGGTTGCGCAGGTCGTCGAGGCGGAGGTGATTCTGTTCGATCGCCGCCGCCGGCGAGAGCAGCCGCAGACGGCTGCGCAGGTGTTCGACGCCCAGCGTCGCCTGGCCGAGCCGCGTGGTGGCGAGATCTTCGAGACGGTCGGCGGCCTGCTTGAAACGTTCGAGGCAGTCCAGATAGCGGCTGGAAATGAGTTCCGCCGCCGCGCTCGGGGTTTCGGCGCGCACGTCGGCCGCGAAATCGCAGAGCGTGAAATCGATTTCGTGGCCGACGGCCGAGATCACGGGCACGCCGCAGGCCGCCACGGCGCGCACGAGCGCCTCCTCGTTGAAGGCCCACAAGTCCTCGATGCTGCCGCCGCCGCGCCCGATCACGAGCAGATCGAAGATTCCCAGCGATTCCGCCGCGCGCAACAGGACGCCCATCTCCGCCGCCGCGCCTTCGCCCTGCACGCGCGCGGGGAGCACGACGAGCCGGCCGGTCCAGTGCCGACGCTGGAGGATGCGGATGAAATCCTGCACGGCCGCGCCGGTGGGTGACGTGATGAAACCGACCGTGCGCGGCAGCGCAGGAAGCGCCCGCTTGCGGGCCGGATCGAACAAGCCTTCCGAGGCGAGCTGCTGCTTGAGCCGCTCGAACTCCTGCTGCAGCCGGCCCGCGCCATGCTCGATCAGCGCGCGGGTGATGAGCTGGTACTGGCCGCGCGCCTCGTAGACATCGACCTCGCCGTAGGCCAGCACCTGCAGGCCGTCGCGCAGCTTCACCGACTGACGCTGGGCGTCGCCGCGGAACAGCACGCACGACAGCTGTGCGCCGGCATCCTTGAGCGAAAAATAGACATGTCCGCTCGCCTGGATGCGGAGATTGGAAACCTCACCCTGGATCCAACCCGGCGGCAGGCCGCCCTTGAGCAGCTCCTTCACGCGCCGGGTGAAGGCCGTGACGCTCTGCACCCGCCCGGAGTCGTCAAGGCTGGGGTCGTCCGGGTTCATGAATTCAGCCCGCCTTTTTCTTCGCTCCGTAATGGCGGCGCACGAGGTGGGTGACGGCCGCCAGCGCGAGCATGAGACTGAGCGAAACGAGGGCGATGCGGCCCTTGCCGTGGAGCAGCGCGTCGCCGAAGAGCATGATCGCGACATTCATCGGCCAGGCGATGATGCAGGAGACCAGCATGTACCGGCCGAACGGCGCATCGGCGAGGCCGGCCAGGTAGTTTTGCACGAAGAACGGAATGCCCGGCGTCACGCGCAGGATCACGATCAGATCGGTGGCGTCGCCCGCCTCCACCTGCGGAAGTTTGTACCCAAGTCGCGCCACCAGCTTCGCCAGCAGCGGACGCAGCCCGCGACGGGCCAGCGCGTAGGTGAGCGTGAGGTTCGCGGTCATGCAAAGCACCGCGATGATGAGCACCGGCACCGTGCCGAGCTTTTCGGCGAACAAGGACACCGCCGGCAGCGAGAACGCCAGCATCGGCACGCCGCAGGCCGGCAGCAGGACCATCGCGGTAAAGAAGGCCGCCGGCCCGGCGCTGCGGATGAGTGCGAGCCCCTGGTCGAGCAGGGCCCGCAGATCCAGCCCGAGCACGGCCAATCCGACGATGATCACGCCGGCGACGGCAACCGCCCCCAGCTTGAGCAACAGGGCGCGATCAGGCTTCCTCGTGACAGGTTCGGACATGGAAGCGACGATGCTGGGCCCCGTCGGCACCCGTCAAGGCCGGAGCCCGGCGCACCCGGGCTTGCCACCCCGGCTGGCGGACGGTGGACTGCGACCCCGTGACTCCCGCGCACCCCGCCGCCCTTTCAGCGTTCCGACGGGATGACTCCGCCCGGGCGACCGGCTGGTTGTGCGCAGCCCTGGCCATGCTGCCCTGGTTGCAGACCTTGGAGTGGGACTTCGAGCGCAGCGCTGTGCTCGTCCTGCTTCCGCCCGCGCTCTGGACAGGCCGCCGCCCGCTCTCGGTCGCCCTCGCCCGGTTGCTTCGCGCGCCGCAGCCGTGGCGCTTCACATGCTGGTTTGCGCTGGCCGTGCTCGCCGTCGCCACCGCGACCTCGTCCCAACCCGCGGCCTCGCTCGTCGAAGCCTCGCGCTGGATCCTGATCGCACTCGGTGCGGCACTCGCCGGCCAGCTTGCCGCCGACAAACCGGCCCGCGCGACCTGGCTGCTGGGCGCGCTCGCCGGCAGCGGTGCCATCGCCACATTCTGGCACTGGTTTTATTGGAAGAACGGCGCCCAGCCCGAAAGCGCTTTCTATCCGCATCACCGCCTGATGGGCCTGCATCTCATGGGGGCGTCGGTCGCGGCCACGGCCTTCGCCGTCACCGCCGTGGAGCGCCGCCTGCGTCAGCTCGGCCTGCTCCTGGGCATGCTCACATGGGGCGGCTTGCTCTGGACCGGCGGACGTTCGCCGCTTCTCGCCCTCGGCGCGGGACTGGCGCTGTGGTTCATTCTCGCTCCGGCGACCACCCGCAAGCGCCTCGCGCTGGTCGGGATCGCACATCTTGCCGGCGGGCTGCTGCTCTCGGCCGCCTTGCCGGCCGATCGCCCCTGGCTTGGCTGGACAAGGATCTGGCAGCGCACCATCGCCCCCGAACCGGGCGTAGGTGTGACCTCGATGCGCGCCGATTTCTGGCAGGTTGCCAGCCAGCGCATCGGCGGGTCCCCCTGGCTCGGCCGCGGACCGGACGCCTATCGCTACCTCGAACCGAAACTCGAAGGGGCCCAGCCGCACAACGTCATCCTGCAAAGCCTGCTCGACGTGGGCATCGCAGGGACGCTGCCCTTCCTGGCCTTGGTGACTCTCGGGCTCGTGCGTGGCGCGCGACGGATGGACAAAACCGGCCCGAGCGCGGGTTTCCTGGCCCTCGCCACCGCCAGCCTCGTCGGCGGGCTGCTCGACGGTTATTTCTACCATCTGGCCGGTCTCTTCGCCGCGGCCCTGGCGGTCGGGGTTTGTCTGCTGTACCCCAAACCCGGGTCCCAGGCGCCCGCCCCGCAGCCGACGCCTGCCTGGGCCATTCCCGCCACGACGGCCGCCGTGGTGGTGCTGCTGCACACGTGGTTGTTCTATCACGTCGCCCGCGCGCCAGCGCCCGCCCCCGACAGCGCCGTGACGAAAACGTGGTTTCACTTCCCGAGTTGCACGCTCGGACTGGAGCGCTGGATCGAAGCGTGGCGGCGAACCGCACCCGACCAGGCGCTGGCGCTTTCCCGTCATGCACAGATCCATTCGCCGAATGCCGATTTCTTCCGCGTGCAGACGGCCGGCCTGCTCCTTCAACGGGGCGATCGCACCGGCGCCCTGCGCGAGCTCGACCACGCCCTCGCGATTGCCCCCTGGCAGATGCGCCCGGTAATCTCGGAATTGCGGCAAAAAGTCGCCGCGCCCTCCCCGTGACCTCTCCTTCCGTCCGCCCGGCCAACACCCTGCGCGAGACCACGCTGCCCGCGATCCTGCTGGCGGGAGACGCGCTGGTGGCCTTCGGCGGCCTCGCCCTCGGCTACTGGCTGCGCTACCGCAGCCCCGTCGGCGCGCTCGGCCTCGACGTGCCCGATGCGCGCTTCGACGCCTATCTGCCGCTCCTTCTCCTCGGCGTGGGCTTCCTGATCGCCGCCTTCGCGCAACAAGGACTCTACGACGGCCGCATGCTCCTGCGCAAACAGCACAGCCTGAACCTGCTCGCCCGCGGCACGGTGTTCTGGGTGCTCGTCTACCTGGCGTTCTCGCTCGTCATCAAGTTCGAGCCTCCGATCTCGCGCCTGTTCGTCGTGATCGCCGCCGTCGTCACACTCGTCCTGCTGTGGCTCTGGCGCGAGCTGTTCTACCGCCTGATCACCAGCGCGCCGCTCCTGCCCCGTCTCCAACGCCGCGTGGCCATCCTCGGATGGAACCCCGCCGCCGCCAGCCTGGTGCAGGAAATCAGCCGGGGCCGCGCGCATCCCTACGCCGTCATCGGCTGCATCGACGACGGCACCCACCCGCCGATGAACCCGCTGCACTCCCTCGGAAGCGCGGACGAACTCCCCGCCTTGCTGCGGGCGGAACGCATCGACGTGCTGCTCGCCGCCCACCTCGACATCCCCGCCGCCAAGCTCCGCGAAATCACCGCCGTGTGCGAACAGGCCTACGTCGAGTGGAAGGTGGTGCCGGCGGCGTTTCCGATTTTCCTCACGGGCCTGCGCCTGCAGACCGTCGGCAGCGTGCCGGTGATCGGCGTCGAGGACCTGCCGATCTCGCGCCTGTTCAACCGCGCGGCCAAACGGCTCGGGGATGTCGCCGGGGCGCTGGTGGGGCTCGCGGTCTCCGCACCGGCCGTCGTCGTGCTCGCGCTCTGGATCAAGCTCGAGTCCCCGCGGGGCCCGGTGTTCTTCCGCCAGCGGCGCATCGGAGCGGGCCACCGCGAATTCACGCTCTACAAACTCCGCTCGATGCGGCCCGACGCCGACGCCTCCGACGCCCAGCACCAGAGCACGCGCGCAGGCGACCCGCGTCTGCTGCGGATCGGCGCGTTCATGCGCCGCTGGAACCTCGACGAACTGCCGCAGTATTGGAACGTCCTGCGCGGCGACATGAGCCTGGTCGGCCCGCGACCGGAGCGTCCGCACCATGTCGCCCAGCTCTCCGCGGTGATCCCGCACTACCTGCCGCGCCACCTGGTGAAGCCCGGCATGACCGGCTGGGCGCAGGTCAACGGCCTGCGCGGCGACACCGACCTGGCCGAGCGCATCCGCTACGACATCTTCTACATCGAGAACTGGTCCCTGTGGTTCGACGGCCAGATCATGCTGCTGACCTTCGTCCGCTGGAAGAGTCCTGCCTGATCGCTCAAACCGGCCGCACCGCGCGGTGCCCGCGTCGACGAGCGCGCCAGAGTGCGACGCGTTTCCACGCGCCGAACATCACCCGCCATTTCAATCGCGAGAAGGCCAAGGTGCCGAAGTGCTTCAAATAGACGTCGCGGTTGGCGTCGAAAATCGCCGCGGCCATGCGGTCGTAGTCCTTGGCCACGCTCACGCCCTTCAAATGGGTGATCCGATGACGACCGTCATAGACGATCTCGTAACCCGCCTGCGCCACGCGGATGCAGAGGTCGAGATCATCGCCGTACATGAAGAAGCTCTCGTCGAACACCGCCCCGCCGGAGCCGGCGATCGCGTCCAGCACCGCGCGCCGACCGAGCATAAAGGCCCCGTTGATCGCCCCGACCGTGTAGGCGCCGTCCGGCGGCAGGTGCGTGAGATTGTAGCCGGCGAAGAGCGCGTGCTGCGGAAACCGCACCGCCAGCCCAGAGGCCCGGCAAAAGCCATCCCAGGCCGTCGGGATCGAGCGGCGGCAAGCCGCGTCCATCGTGCCGTCGGCGAGATCAAGCCGTGGCGAGATCAATCCCAGCCTGGGCTCGGCCAGCGCGCGTCCTACGCAATGTTCCAGCGCCGCAGTGTTGCTGACGGTGTCGGGGTTGAGAAACAGCACGCACTCGCCCGAGGTTGAGCGGTAACCGGCATTGTTTGCCCGGCCGAAGCCGAGATTGGCGCCGGGCTCGAGGCACTTCACGGCCGGAAACGCGGTCGCAATCCATTCCGCCGCGCCGTCGCCGGGCGAATTGTTCACCACGCACACCTCGACGGACCGCCCAAGCAACGCCATCGGCAACGACCCCAGACACGCCGGCAGTTCGTCGCGCGACCGGTAAGCGACAATGATGACCGAGAGGATGGGCCCGGAGTCGCTCATGGAGCGGGGAGTCCGGCGAGCAGTTGCTGGAGCTGGGCAAAACGGACCGACCAGGCGTTTTCCCGCGCCAGCGCCACGCGGGCCTGACGCCGGTTCGCATCGTCGGTCATCACCGCGGACTCCACGGCACGAACCCAGCCGGCAGCACCCCGCGGAAACTCCATGTGCCCGGCGAAACCGGCCACGAGTTCCGGCAGGGGCGCGGCCACGATGGGACGGCCGGTGGCGAGGCACTCGTAGGTTTTCGCGGGCAGGACGGCCCGCGTGTAATCGTTCAGCATGTAGGGCAGCAACAACACGTCGGCTTCGCTCACGAAGCGGCGAAGATTCACGTGTTCCTGCTGACCGGGCAGCTCAACGTTGGCCGGCCAGACGTGCGGCGTCTTCACCGGGCCGACGAGGACGATCCGCCACTCCGGGCGCACCCGTGCGAGACCCTCCAAGAGATCGAAATCAAGGTGTTGGCGGTGCAGGTGACCGTAATAGAGTAGCGTCAGCCACCCCGCGGCCGCCTTGGGTGGACATTCGAAACGTTCCACGAACGCCCCGTGCGGCAACGTCACGCAACGGCGCGCCAGCGGAGATTTCCGCTCCTGAAGCACCCGGCTAGGCACCAGCGTCAGGTCGGCCCGCGCGAGGAGCTCCCGCTCATCCCCGGGCAGGCGCGCCGGGATGCCGCGCACGGCCAGCCAATCATCGGTGCAATCGTAGACGAGCCGGCGGTGCGGCACCGCGTCGATGAGCCGCAGGGCGGTGCGAGACGCGGAGTAATTCAAGATCAGGCCGACACCCTGCCCGAGCCGGGGCTCGGAAGCGAGGAGCCGGCGGATCTGGCGCGCATTGACCACATCGAACACCGCATTCGTCGCCGGCAGCACGAGCGGCCGCAGCAGGCGCATGCCATCCGGCAGCGGGGCGGCGGGCTTCGCTCGCAACGAACCCAACCGGGCCGCGATCCGGCCGGCATCGCGAATCCCGACCCGCCGGACGCCGGGCAGTTCGCAAAACAGCACCGGGTGTCCCGCCTCGGCGAACAGCGATGCAATCGTCTGGTGCCGCTGCCAGACGAAGTCCCAAGCGATATTGGAAATGACGAGGACCGGTTCAGCCATGGCGGTAAAGCGTGCGCATGGACACAAAGCCGTGCCGTCGCACGCGATCGAAATAGACCGGCAGGTTGTCGATTCGGAACCGCCAGCGCGTCCCCGCCGACGGAGCAACGCTCAGACTGGCGATCGCCCGCGCATGTTCGCGTGCCGCGGCGGTCTCGTCCTTTGACAACTGTCCCGCGTGCAGACGGAACCGCGCGACCTCGGCGTCCACGAAACCGAAGGCAACTCCTGCCCGCAGGGCGCGCACATAGAAATCCAAATCGCCCGCCAGCCGATAAGACGTGTCGAACCTTGGCACCGCGGCCAGGACCTCGCGTCGCACCCATGTGCCCGGCTGCGCCAGCGGCATGATGCCCGAAGCCAGCAGCGCCGGCAAATCGGCCGGCCGCCGCGCCACAGGAATCTCCCCAAGCCGCTGCCCGGCGACATCGGCGAGCCCCACGCGTCCGTACACGATACCGGCGGGTGCGGCCACGATCGCACGCAACGCCGCCGGAGTCCCGGCCGGCGACAGCACGTCATCATCATTGAGCCAGGTGAACACCTCGGCGTCGCCGAGGGCGACCAGGCCGTCGTTGAGCGCCGCATAGAGACCGCCGCCGGACTCCGGGACGAATTGCATCCGAGGAAAACGTCGCGTCACTTCAGCCTGCAAACCCGCAGGAGCGACGACGATGTGCCGCGCCCCAGGAGCGGCCGACCCGACCGAGCGCACCGTTTCGTCGAGGATTGGCGGCGCCGTGCGCGTGGTGGTGATGACGGCAAGGTTCATCCGGCTTTCCTCCCCTGCCAGGCCGCGATCCATACACCTGAAAAACGGCCCAGTGGCCCGAGGCCGAGCGCCAGCCAGAGCCCGCCGGCCCGCCACCACCGCGAGCCGAACAGAAGCCGCAGAACCCAGCCCTTCAGCCCTGCGCGCACGCCCCGTGCAGCGGAAGCAGGAGCCCTCCCCGACTGCTGCAAAGCCCGCCAGTAAGGTTCGTAGATCGCCGCTCGCAGCCAACGCGGCATCACGGCGAATTCGAGCTGACCGGAATCCCAGACGCCGTTCCCGCAGGGCCGGAATTTCGCGAAATGAAACGCAATCAGCGGCCGGCCGGCCACACACGGACGGCCTCGGGACATCGTCCACGCAGTCCCCGACCAGTTCCAAGGTGCGGCATTCACCCCGGGATGCACGACCATGTGCACGGCGGAGCCGAAGCGCTCCGGCCAGGCATCGAGATATTTCTGGTCGGCAAAGCGGTCGGGCTCCAGCCGGTCATGACACCACTCCAGGCAGCGCGACCGCCAGTCCTCGAGTATGGCGCGGCCGGCCGTGTCGTTTTTGAAATGCTGGATGCCCACGTTGAAGCGCCCCCACGCCTCCAAATGGCGCAAGGCCGGCGGATAGCGGTGGGCCACAATACCTACGCTCGCGCCAGCGGCGCCGATCTCATCGAAGAACGGTTGCGGACTGGCAAAGAAATACAGATCCGCATCGAGGCTGGTGATGCCCTCCAGGTCGGGCTGCCGCTGGAGCAGCCAAAGCGGCCAGCACGGCGAGAGCGTGAAAAGGTATTCGACGCGGCTGCGGTTGGCCTTGGCCGCAGCCAACGCGGCGTCACCCCGCTCCACTTCCGCCAGCGGCACGACATGCAGCCCCGCCTCCGCCCGGGTATGCAGGGCGTCTGCCGTCTCGTCATCGAGCGCCAACACCCACAGCATGGCCTCCGGCTCGTGCCGGCACAGTGAAGCCCACAGCGCGAGCCCTTGGGGAAGAAAGCCCCGGTCGAAGAGCGTGCAGAAGTGGTTCACGAGGGGCCGATGCGCCGGGCAAACACGATATTGTCGAGGTAGAAATCCTCGTTTTTCGGCAGAATCCAGGCAATCAACCCGCCCAGGATATTGATGGGCGCGATCAGCAGGAGCTGCGTAGCCAGATTGATCCGGCGGCTCGACGAGCGCGTCATCTTGAACAACGCACCCGAGGCCAGCTGCCCGACCGCCCGGAAATCCGCGCAGGTCTTGCGCTGCGCCTCGACCTTGAAGCCGTTGCGCTCCAGCAGCGCGCATAGGCCGAACGACGAATAGCGTCCGAAATCCGCCGGCTGTTCATGCTCGTCCCACACAAACGGCGTGGCGAGCAACAGGACCCCACCGGGTCGCACCACCCGACGGATTTCGGCCAGGAAGGCCTCCGGCGTGAACACGTGTTCCAGCACCTGCGAACAGAGCACGGCATCGAAACTCCCATCAGCAAAGGGAAGCGTTCGACCGTCGTAGAATACGTCCGCCTTGGCGAGCCCGCGCGTGACCGGAGTGTCGATGTCGACGCCGACATAGCGACGTGTCGGCACGAGGTCGCGGTAAGGTTTCCGTCCGCAGCCCACATCGAGCAAGTCACCCTGCAACAGCGGAAAGAATTCCCTCAGGCCGTCCAACAGGCCGCGCCGTGCGAAAAAAAACGGATTCACCAGCCAGCCCAGAAGGCCCGGACGGTATTGCTCGGCGTCCCAGCGGATGCGAAGTTGTCGCCTCAACGTCATGGTCGTTTTCGCTTAAAATGAAATCCGGCATAGGCAACGTCGAACGCCACGTCATCCATGGCGGGCCATTCAGAGCAGAGCTCATAGTCATTGAGCAATGGAGCGATCAAACGCTTCCGGTCGAACAGCCAGCAGGGGTAGCTTCCGCCACCCAGCGATGGTGGCGTCCGTTGCACCGTCAGGCGCTGCCTTCCATCCACCGCCAGACCGGTGCGATCAACAACCAGATGCGCCGCCCCGGCCGCGATGGCCTCGGCCAACACGCTTTCGGGCTCCGGAAGATACTGCAGCACGCTTGAGAAGAGTATGACGTGAACCGGGCCCAGCCTCAGCGTGTCCACCAGCGAGGAGTGGAAACTAAGCGTACCATCGGCAAACTCGCGACCGGCCGCCACGTAATGCGGTTGCTCCACCACCCGCCACCGCACGTCGCCCAGTTGTGCGCGGTGCTGCCACCAGACGCTGCCCAGGCCGCCTCCAAAATCAACGACCTCCAACCGGCCGCCTTCGGGACGGGCGGCGCACAGCGCATTGAGCAACGGCCGGTTGACGGCCTCCTGGTGAAAGAGGGAGCCATCACGATCCCAGCGCGCATGCCCGGCGCGCACCTCGCGGGCAGCTCGCCGCACCCGTTCCAGAATGGCCCGCTGGTCGTAACCCGACGACGCTTCGACGGCATCCCGCCACGTCGCATAGTTGCCATGAAACCACTGCCAGCCGAGGCGTAGCCGCACCCAGCGGCGGAGCGCAACGGGAATGACCGCATGGACCAGTCGTTTCATGCCGATTCCTCCCAAATCGGCGCCGTGCTCTCTGTCGTACGGTAACCCGCGTTACCCAAGAAATAGGCCCGAAAGATCTGTCGCGCGTCATCCGCCGGGCAGAGCCCGCGTCGTACCTGCGGCCATGTCGCCACGCGGTTTTCCCAAACGGCCAGCCAAGGCGGACAGGTTAATGTCACTTCTCGTACGCCCAAGGCTGCCAGCGAAGCCACCCGGTGGTTGCCATCCAGCAGAAGATAGGCAGAGCCTCCGTCGCTCCTGATGAGCTTGCGCGCAAGCACGGTGTTCTTGAATCGCCCCGGCTGATAGCCGTTTCGCCTAACCGATTCCAACGCCCCTTCCAGCCACCCGAACTCCTGCCTCAATCGCCCCAGTGGCACGCCGCGCTCCAGAAAATGAGTGAGAATATCCGGACAATCTGCCAGTCGCTCCACCCAAGCGGCCGCCGGCTCGGCCCGGCTCCACGGAAAACGCCAGATGGGCTGGTTCGTCCTCAAACGCACTCCGAGCGCCGACCCAAAATCCCGCGGACGATAATGGCGGAGGAAATCCAGCAGTCGCTGCCGTGCCCCTCCGGTGTTTCCATCCCGCAACATGTCCACGAGGTAAGTCTCGTACGGGTGATATTCACCGCGTCCATAACGGAAGCCGCCATAATGCACACAAGCAGCCACCGACACCGTTTCACGGTCTAATCCGTAGCGAGACCAAAGCTGCTGGCAAAAGACGTTCAGTACCTCTCTCACGGCTCAAGCGTGTAGACCTTGACCGGCATCCCGGCACTGTCAGTCATGCGCGTCTCCTCGACCACACGCCATCCCGTCGCCGCAAACGCTGCCCGGATCGCTTGCTCCGGATGGGGGTAGCTCGTTATGTGGCCCCATGGCTGGTTCACCGGCATCGGCCTCAGGCGGCGATACCAAGGACGAAGCCGGTTCTTCAGCGCCGCCCAAGGGTTGGCAGCAGGAAGCTGCACCTGAAGAACCTGCACGAGCACCGGGCCACGGCTGACCCTGCGGAACTCGTGCAGCACACGATGCATCACCGAGCTCGGTATCAGGTGAAAAAAGCGCCAGCAAATCACCGCGTCCACCGACTGATTCGGCAAGGCCATCTGCTCGGCGTCGCCAACTTCGAGGCGTATGCCTGCTTCAATTGCGGTTCCGCTCCGACGTGCCTCCGCAATCATGTCCGCAGAGATATCGAAACCCACAACATGGCACCCCCGCTCGATTAACGTCGGCAAAAACCGGCCCGTACCCACCGGCACATCCAGCACGGTGGCACCGGTCGGAAGTCGCTCGATCCAGCGGCGCACAAAATCCTGTTCCTCACCCCAAAGCGCCTCTCCCTTGCGATCTGCGTCGTAGCGGGTCGCGATATCCCCCCGGTAGGCGGTTTTCGCCGCATATCGTGCTGCCATGACGTCACCCTCGCAAAGGAAAGAGGCTCCGCAACGCCAAAACCGCCGCCGGCCGCGTGGACCGAAACAGCAGCGGCACGAAAAGAGCCATCCCCACCTGCGCGACCAGGAAGGAACTTGCCGCACCCACCGCCCCCCAGCGCGGAACCGCAAACCAAACCCCACCGAGGTGCAACATCGCCCCTGCGACGAACATCACCAGCGACCAGCGCTGCAGCCCCTCGAGCAAGAACCACTTGCCTCGCACCGCCACGATAGTCACGAAGACATTGGCCCACGCCAGCAGTACCAGCACCACGGAGGTGCCCGCATAGTCCGGACCGAGCACGAGGAGGATGACCCAAACCGAGGCCACGCTCAGACCAGCTGCTACGAGCACGGCCAGCCCGGTCATCCGTCGCAGAAAGCCGGCCAGCGCGCCTAAAAACTCATCCGCATTCCGCGCATGCGTCGCCACCAAAAGGGGAAAATGGGAGTTGATCAGTGCGAGTAGAAAATATTCCGCAGCGTCGGCCAGGCGGAACGCGGACGCATAGCGGCCCAGTTCCTCGCTACCGCCAAGCTTTCCCAGCAACAGCTGATCAACTTTCAGGTATCCCATGATCGCGAGATCCGCCAGAAACAGCGGCCACGCCCGCCTCATCAGGAGTCGGGCCAGTCCGGCATCGAATCCCCCAAGCAGCGACCAAGCCGTTATGCCGGAGGTACGACGGAAAAGAAACAACAGGATCAGGCCGTACATCATCGCCTCCGCCGCAAACACCCACGCGAACCATCCCAATGGAGCTCCTTTCGCCACGAAGATTAGGCGTGTGCCATTGCCAATCACACTGGAGGCAAGACGAGCCAATACCGCCTGCCGCGACGCCACCTTGCTTTGAAACCAAGCGTCGCACACGAGTAATGGCTGAACGACGAGACTCAACACCGTCACGCCCAGCAGGGGGCGCGCCGCATTATCCGCGGAAGTGAGCAGCCAGCCACCACCGGCCACCAGCAGCGCGAGGATCAAGCCCAGGCACTTGATGAGCATTGCCGTTGAAAGGACCGCACGCTCTCGCCCGGGCATCCTCACCAGCTCCATCACTACGACGTAGTCGAGTCCCATGACGGCCAGCGGCACAAACAAACCGGCAAAGGCCACAGCATAGCTGAGCACACCGAAATCCGCCGGTCCCAGATGCCGTGCCACTGCACCAAAGGCTGCCAGCACGAGGACAGCCCGCAACACCTGGTCCAGATATAGCCAGCTGACATTGGTGAGCACCCTGCTCCCGCCCAAACCGATCAGCCATGCACGCAATCTTGGCATATCAACCCGTCGTAACACGGAGATCGGGTACAAAATAGGCGGGTGACATGGCGTGCATGCTGGCCCAACCTCACGGCCGGTCAACCCCGGCAGTCGGCGCACAAAAAGCTTTCTCCCACGGCGGCACGGGCTAACGTGCCCCCGCCCGCATGAAGCTCTCCATCGTCATCCCCTGCTACAACGAGCGGAAAACCATCCGTACCATTGTCGACGCGGTGCGCGCCTCTCCCGTGGCCGACAAGGAGATCATCGTGGTGGACGACTGCTCGACCGACGGCACGCGCGACATCCTGAAAGCGGAGATCGAACCGCTCGTGACCCAGATCGTCTACCACCCCATCAATTGCGGCAAGGGCGCGGCGTTGCGCACCGGTTTCGCCGCGGCCACAGGCGACGCGGTCATCGTGCAGGACGCCGATCTCGAGTACGATCCGCAGGAATACCCGAAGCTGCTCAAGCCCATCGCGGACGGGAAGGCCGACGTCGTCTTCGGTTCGCGCTTCATGGGCGGCGAGGCGCACCGCGTGGTCTATTTCTGGCACATGCTCGGCAACAAGTTCCTGACGCTGCTCTCGAACATGTTCACGAACATCAACCTCACGGACATGGAAACCTGCTACAAGGTCTTCCGCCGCGAGGTCATCCAGAAAATCCAGATCAAGGAAAACCGCTTCGGTTTCGAACCCGAGATCACCGCCAAGGTCGCGAAGCTCGAGGGCTGCCGCATCTACGAGGTCGGCATCAGCTACTATGGCCGCACCTACGCCGAGGGGAAGAAGATCGGGTGGCGCGACGGCTTCCGCGCGATCTACGCCATCGTCAAATACAACCTCGGCTGAGCCGGCCGGCTTTCGCCGATGGGATTGCGCCTCATTTCTCCGCGCTGGCTCGGTCTCATCCTCGGCGTATCGCTCGCCGCCCGGATCGGGCTCGCGCTGCAGGGCGGCCAGCTCTTTTTCGGCGACGAGACGCGCTACCTGCGCGGCGTCGATCTCCATCAGGCCCTCCTCCGGGGCGACGTCGCCGGGATCACGGAGGTGCTCAAATGGCCCGAGCACCTTGCCTTCAACTTCATCAACGCCGCCGTCGCGCCGCTCCACCATGCGCTGGCTTTTCTCGCCGGCCGGGGCGATTGGTCGCAGCCGGAAAACATTTACCTGAGCCTGCAGTTTGCCGCGGTGGTGCTGGGCCTGTTTTCGGTGCTCAACATCTGGCTGGTGCACCGGATCGCCCGCGCCGCCGGCGCCGGCGAGGGCGAAGCCCTCTGGGCGACGCTGCTGATGGCGGCCTCGAACACCCTGTTTTTCCAAGCCCGGCACCTGCAGCCTTACGACTGTGCCCTGACCGCCTTCCTCGCGGGGATCCTGCTGGGGCAAGCCCGCGGCTCGCCGGGCCGCTGCCTGGGCGGCGGCGCCCTCGCCGCGCTCACCTTCGAGATCTACAATGGCTACTGGTTTCTCGTGCCGTTGCTGCTCGGCTCGCTCTGGCTCGCTCCGTCCTCCTGGCCGGAGCGCATCCGGGCCACCGGCTGGTGGTCGCTCGGCTTCCTCGGCGCGCTGATCGTGTTGATGCTGCCAGGTGTCGTGCTCGGCGGGGACCATTTCTGGCTCACGCTGGTGATGTTCAGCGGCTCGGCCCGGCAGGGACTGTTCGCCGAGGGCTGGTCCCTGCCTTTTGAATTTCTATGGCACGCCGAAGGCTGGGCCGGTGGCGTACTGGTCGCAGGCCTCCTCTTGGCGGTGACCACCGCGTTCCGCACGGGAGTGGCGGCCCCGCGGCTCCGCCGCTGGCTGGTGCTGCTCGCGCTGGCCTGGCTGCTGCCGGCGTTCTTCTCCGTCGTGCTTGAGAAGTTCGTGGTCTACGGCCGCACGGTGCGGCCGCTCATCCCGTTCGCCTGCCTCGCGGCGGGCTGGAGTCTGCACTGTCTCGCGTCGGCACGTCCGCGTCTCGCTCCGTTCATGGCGGCGCTCGTGCTGGCGATGGCCGTGGCCAACTTCGCACCCCACTATCTCCGCATCTTTCCCCGCGACGTGGAAATGCAGGTGCTCGGACAATATGGCATGGTCAAGCGCTGGCTCTCCTTCAGCGGTTGCATCTACCAACCCCTGCTGCTGCCGGGAGCCCGGCCCGGGCTGGCGCTGGCGAACGCCCAAAACCTCTATCCCGTACGCGACTACCTCGGCTACCCCGAGGGAACGGCGCTTTTTTCCGTCGCCCATCCGCTCGCCTACCTGCCCTACCAGTACGAAGGCCATACGCCGCGCGAGCGCGCCCTGCTTCGCGCCCATCCGCCGGCGATCAAGCTCATCCGCCTGGCCGATCCCGCCGCCGTGCCCTACCATCCTCCCGCCCACCTGCTCTTCACCGAGGCGGACCGGGCCGACGGGCATGACCGGCGCGGCGATTAACATCCGGTTCAAGAGCCCCAGCTTGCACCGTGCGAAACGGCCTGTCTTGCTGGACCGGCCCATGAGCGATCCCGCCGCGCGCCCCTCCGTCACGATCGTCATTCCCGTCTTCAACGAGGAAGCGGTGCTGCCCGAGTTGCTCACACGGCTCGCGGCCCTGTTTGACGCCCGCCCGGACGTGGCCTGGGACGCCCTGCTGGTCGACGACGGCAGCCGCGACCGTTCCGCCACGCTGATCCGCGAACGCGCCTCGCACGATCCGCGTTTCGCCCTGATCGAACTGAGCCGCAATTTCGGTTTCCAGGCCGCGCTCGCCGCCGGCCTCGTCCACGCGCGGGGCGGCGCGATCGTCACCATGGACGCCGACCTGCAGGACCCGCCGGAACTCATCCCCGACCTGGTCGCACAATGGCAGACCGGCGCCGAGGTGGTGCGCGCGCGCCGTCGGTCGCGCCAGGAAACCGGCCCGCGCCGCCTTGGCTTGGAACTGTTTCACCGTCTTTTCAGCCGCGTGACCGACCAGCCGCTCGAACGGAACACCGGCACCTTCGGCCTGATGGCCCGCCCGGCGGTGGACGCCCTCAACCGCCTGCCGGAGCGACACCGTTTCTTTCCCGGCATGCGCTCGTGGGTCGGCTTCCGCACCGCCGAGGTGCTCTACGACCGCCAGGAACGCGCCGCCGGCAAACCGCAGCAGACCTTCGGCCGGCTTGTGCGCTACGCGTTCGATGGCGTGTTCAGCTTCTCCTACCTGCCGCTGCGCCTGCTCACCTACGTCGGCGTCTTCATCGGCACGGCGGGCTTCCTCCTCGGCCTCTACTACGTGGTGAAGCGCCTCGTGAACATCGAGACCGCGCCGACGGGGTTCACGACGCTGGCCGCGCTCATCCTGTTCCTCGGCGGCGTGCAGCTCATCGGCATCGGCGTGCTCGGCGAATACCTCGCCCGCATCTACGACGAGGCGAAGCAGCGTCCGCTCTACCTGATCCGCCGCGGACCCGACCGCTGAGCCATGCCGAAACCGCGCCGCCTCCGCGAGGCCCTGTTTGTCGGTCTCGCCCTGCTGCTCTACTGGCTGATGGCGGTCAGTGTCTCGTCGCGCAACGGCGTGACGGCCGACGAGGTCGTGCACCTCACCGGCGGCTACTCCTACTGGAAATTCAACGACTACCGCCTGCACCCCGAGAACGGCACGCTCCCGATGCGCATCGCCGCGCTGCCGCTGCTCGGCATGGACCTGGAATTTCCGGCCACCGACGACCCGCTCTGGCTCAACTCCAAGGTGAACCTCGTGGGCGAGCACTTCTTCCATCGTCTCGGCAATCCGACCGCCGAAATGCTGCAACGTGGCCGGGCCGCCGTGGCGCTGTTCGGTGTGTTCACCCTGTGGCTGACCTGGCGCTGGGCCCGCGGGCTTTTCGGTGCCGCCGCCGGCTGGCTGGCGCTCGCGCTGGCGGTGTTCTGCCCGGCGCTGCTGGCGCATGGCGGCCTGATCACCTCCGACATCGCCTTCACCGCCTGCGCGCTGGCCGCGCTTTCGGCCGTCTGGCGCCTGCTGCACCGCGGCACGTGGGGCCGGCTGCTGGCCGCGATCCTCGCCTGCGCGGCCTGTTTTCTTTCGAAGATGTCCGGCGCCTTCATCGTGCCCGTCATCGGCCTGCTGCTGCTGCTGCGCTGGACGCGGCCCGTGCCGTATGCGCTGGCCTTCGGCCGCCGCGCGCGCCTGCTCCGCGGCCGGCTGCGCGTGGCCGGCGTCACGCTCGCCCTGATCGTCATGACCGGCGCCGGAAGCCTCGTGCTGCTATGGGCCAATTATTCGTTCCGCTTCGAGGGCGCGAACCGGGCACACTCGGATTTCGAAGACTACTATTTCCCCTGGGCCGTGGTGGTCGATGAAGCGCCGGTGCCCTTGAGCGACCAGAGTTCGCTCGCCCCGATGGCGCCGGGCTGGCGCTCACCCAAACCGACCGCGCTCACCCGGCTGGTCACCACCCTCCGCGACCACCGGCTCCTGCCCGAAGCCTACCTCTGGGGTTTCGCGCACACGTACAAATTTTCCCGCGAGCGCCCGGCCTTCTTCATGGGCGAATATCGCAAGACCGGCTGGCCGCTGTTTTTCCCGGTGGCCTTCCTCATGAAGACGCCGCTGCCCGCGCTGGTCCTTTTTGTCGCCGGCGTGGTGGCTGCGCTCACCCTGCGGCGGCGGAGCCCGGCCGTCACGGCGTGGCTGCGCCCGCGCGGCTCGCTGTTTTACCGGGCCGCCCCGCTGGTCCTGTTTGCGACCCTCTACTGGATCATGGCCGTGCGCATGACGCTCAACCTCGGACACCGCCATATCCTGCCGGTGTACCCGATGTTCTACGTCTTTGCCTCCGCCGCGGTGTTCTGGGTCACGGGCAAGGCACGGCGCACGGTGGCGGCCGCGCTGATCGCGGCGGCCGGACTGCAGGCCGCAGACTCGCTGACCGCCCGGCCGTTTTACCTGGCGTACTTCAATCCCCTGACCGGGGGGACGGAGCGCGCCCACCGGTACTTTGTGGACTCATCATTGGACTGGGGCCAGGGCCTGCCTGATTTGAAAAACTGGCTGGTGGAAAAGCGCAGTCGCGGGGACAGACAACCGGTCTTTCTCACCTACTTTGGCGCCGACTCCCCGCAGGCCTACGGTCTCGCTGTCGTGCGCTTCGGCGACGAGATGACGGATTATGGGGAGCGCTTTTTTCCCGCCCGCGTGCGCGGCGGCTGGTTCGTGATGAGCGCCACCTATTACCGCCGCTCCTTCCTGCCGACGCGCAACGGCTGGACCGCCGAACACGAGTCCCTTTACCGCCGCCTCATACAAAGGCTCAACGAGGCCGGCCACCCTGCCAGCGCACCTGGCGAGGCGGCCCGCGCGCAGATGCAACGCGATGCCCAGGACGTCGAGCTGCTGCAGTTTGCACGCCTTTGCCGCTGGCTCGATGCGCAGGGTCGCGAACCGGCCGCAATGATCGGCGCCTCGCTGCTGGTCTTCCCGCTCACCGACGCCGAGGTGAACGCCGCGCTCTACGGCCCCGTGTCGTTCCAACCTATGCCCGAACTGCGCTGAGCCACCTGTCGCATGTCCGCCCTCCCGACCGTCCCGGCCTCCGCGCGCCTGCCCCATTTCGTGGCGGCGCTCCTGCTCGGGCTGTTCTGGTGGCAGGCCACATCGGCCTCGCGGCACTGGAGCCACACCTCGGACGAACTGCCGCACCTCACGGCCGGTTACGTCTACGACCGGTTCGGCGACTACCGTATGCACCTGGAAAACGGCAACCTGCCGCAACGCGTGCACGGGCTCGCGCCGCTGATGCTCGGCGCCTCGTTTCCCCTGGACGAAGCCCGCTGGCGCCAATCGGAATACTGGCAGATCGGCTGGGACTTCCTCTACACCGCCGGCAACGACACGGATCGCATGATTTTCTGGGCCCGGGCGCTCAATGCGCTTTTCGGCGTGGGCCTCGGGCTGTTCATCTACCTCGTGACCGCGCGCCATGGCGGGCCGGCCGCCGGCCTGATGGCGCTCGGCTTCTACACCTTCTGCCCCAATTTTCTCGCCCACAGCGCGCTCGCCACCTCCGACCTCGCCGGGACGCTCTGCCTGACGCTGGCGGCGTGGACGTTTTGGTGGCACCTCGGACGGCGCGACTGGCGGAGCGGGGCCGTTGCCGGCCTGTGCAGCGGACTGGCTCTGGTGGCAAAATTCAACGGGGTGCTGGTTGTGCCGGTCTACGCCCTCCTGATCCTGGCGGACATCGGGCTGCGGGCCGACCACGAGCGGGCCGTCCGTCTCCTGCGCAACCTCGGGCTTTGCGTCCTGCAAGCGGGCGCGGGCGCCGCGGTGATCTGGGTGTTCTATAATGGCCGCTTCGATCTCGCCGGCGCCGGAACGCCGCCGATCGACCGGCTGGCCTGGGACTGGCACGGCATGCTGGCGCGCCTCGGCTGGAAGGCGGATATCCTGCGGTTCCTGGCCGATTACCGGCTGCTGCCCTTTGCCTGGATTTACGGACTGACCAATGTGCTCGCCGGTGCGGCCGCCCGCCCGGCCTTCCTGGCCGGCGAAAACAGCATTCACGGCTGGCGGGAGTTTTTTCCGGTGCTGATGCTGACCAAGACACCGGTCGCCTTCCTCCTCGCCTTGCTCGCCGCCTCCGCGGCCGGGCTGTGGTCCTGGCGGCGCAGCACGCCCGCCCTCCGTCGCCGCGCCTGGCTGTTCTGGCCTCCGCTTGTCACGACGGCCGCGCTCGTCTTGGGCACCGCGGTCATGGGCAACCTCAACATCGGACATCGTCACATCCTGGCGGTGTATCCGGTGTTGTTCGTCGCCGCCGGTCTGCTCGCCAGCCAAAAGGGACGCACGGCGATGGTCCTTTGCGCGCTGCTGCTCGCCGGCCAGGCCGCCGAATCCCTACGCATCCGCCCCCACTACCTCGCCTTCTTTAACCCCATTGCCGGCGGCCCGGCGCAGGCCTACCGGCTGGTGGTGGACAGCTCGCTGGACTGGGGCCAGGCACTGCCGACCTTGCACGAGTGGCTGGCGGACAAGCGGCGGCCGGAAGAACCCGTCTACCTGAGCTACTTCGGTAACGCCTGGCCTCCTCATTACGGCGTGCGCCCAACCCATTTTCTGCCGGCGGGGTCTATTGCCATGCCGCCAATGGTCCCGTATGACTACCGTCCCGGCCTGTATTGCCTGAGCGCCACGTCGCTCGCCGAAACCTACAGCGCTTTCGTGGGGCCCTGGCGGCCGGAGTGGGACGCAACGCTGAAAGAACCGCCCGGGGAATTCCAGACATACGATGCCCTGCGTTTTTCCCGGTTGTGCCGTTACCTCCAAAGCCGTCAGCCCGACGCCCAGGCCGGTTACGCCATACTCATCTACCGGTTGACCGAACAGGAAATCGCCGAGGCGCTCCACGGACCGGTCAAGGGCTGGTAATTGACGCACGCCCACGGACTTCGCACTGGACGCTCCCCATTCGACCGGGGAAACTGCGCCGGAATGAGCAGCGTCACCCCTCCCCTTCGCGTCGGAGTCATCGGTTTCGGTCAGTGGGGGCCCAACCACGTCCGCAACTTTTCCCTGCAGGACGGCGTCGAGGTGGTGCGGGTGTGCGACGCCTCGGAGGCGCGGCTCAAGGCCGCGCAAAAATTCCAGCGCGGCCTCGCCGTCACCACCAATCCTGACGATGTCACCCGCGCGGCCGACATCGACGCCGTCGTCGTCGCCACGCCCACCGCCACGCATTTCGCGCTTGTGAAGGCCGCGCTCGAAGCCGGCAAGGATGTGCTCTGCGAAAAACCGCTCGCCCAGACCTCCGCACAATGCCTCGAACTGGCCGAACTCGCCGCCAGGCACGGACGCATCCTCATGGTCGGCCACGTCTTCCTCTACAATCCGGGAGTCCTGCATCTGAAAACCGACCTCGACCGCGGCGAACTTGGGCGGGTCTATTACATGGACGCCGTGCGCACCAACCTTGGTCCCGTGCGCAAGGATGTCGGCGCGATCTACGACCTCGCGAGCCACGACATCTCGATCTTCAGCCACCTGCTCGGCGCCCAACCCTTCGAAGTGTCCGCCACCGGCAACAGCGTGCTGCAGGCCGGCATCGAGGACGTCGGGTTCCTGACGCTCTACTACCCCAACAACGTCGTGTGCCACGCGCACACCTCGTGGCTCAACCCCCGCAAGGTCCGCCAGCTCACCGTCGTCGGCGACCACAAGATGGCCGTGTGGGACGACATGAACAACCTCGAGCCGATCCGGTACTACGACAAGGGGGTCACCGCCGATCACTATTCCTCGTTCGGCGAATTCCAGCTCATCCTGCGCGACGGCCAGATCACGATTCCCAAGGTCAAGATGTTCGAGCCGCTCCAACGCCAGGACGCCGACTTCATCGACTGCGTGCGCACCCGGCGCCAGCCCGTGGCCGACGCACGCACCGGTCTCGCCGTCGTGCGCGTGATGGAGGCCGCGATGGAATCCCTCCGCAACCACGGCCGGGCGGCGCCGGTCGCCCGCGCATGAGCCCGCCCGCGCCCGAGTTCGCCCGCATCGCCCCGGACGTCCGGCTCGGCCGCGACGTGCGTCTCAACGCCTTCATCAACCTCTACGGCTGCACGATCGGCGACGGCTGCATGATCGGCACCTTCGTCGAAATCCAGCGCGACGTGGTGCTCGGCCCCCGCTGCCGCATCCAGAGCCACAGCTTCCTCTGCTCCGGCATCACGCTCGAAGCCGACGTGTTTGTCGGGCACGGCGTGATGTTCATCAACGACCGCCATCCCACCGTCGCCGCCACGCTGGCCGGAGCCTGGCGGATGGAGCGCTGCCTCGTGAAGCAGGGCGCCTCCATCGGCTCCGGCGCCCTGGTTTTTGGCGGCATCACCATCGGTGAAAACGCCGTGATCGGCGCCGGTGCCGTGGTCACGCGCGACGTCCCGGCTGGCGCCACCGTGGTCGGCGTGCCGGCGCGGACCCGGCAGAAATCTTCATGAAGCGGGTCGCGCTCAAGTGGCGCGCGTTGGCCTCAACGCGCCTTCAGGTTCCGTGGATCCAACAGCGCGTTGGGGGCGACGCGTTCCATCCATGACCCCCCAGCTCAGCGTCGTGCTGCCCGCCTACAACGAGGAGGCTCTCCTCGACGCCTGCGTGCGCCGTCTGCACGCCGCCCTGGCTGCGCTCGGCGTGCAGGCCGAGATCGTGATCGTCAACGACGGCAGCCGCGACCGCACCGCGGAGATCGCCGACGCGCTGGCCCGTTACCTGCCAGGCGTGACCGCCGTGCATCAGGCCAACCAGGGCATCGGCGGCGCCTTCCGCACCGGCGTACAACGTGCCGCGGGCGATTACCTCATCCTCTGGCCGGCCGACATGCCCGCCGAACCCGCTGACCTCGCACCTTACACTTCCCAATTCGGCCGGGCCGACGTCATCGTCGGGGTGAGGCAGGCCCGACTCGGCTACAATCCGCTGATGCGTTTCAACGCCTGGCTCTACCCCAGGCTCGTCGCCCTGCTTTTCGGCCTGCAGCTGCGCGACGTGAACTGGATCCATGCCTACCGCCGCGAGCTCTTCTCCCGCGTGACGCTCACCCAACGCGGCATTCCGATGCTGGTCGAGGCACTGGTGCGCCTGCGCGACCTGGGTGCGACGTTCGTCGAGGTCGATGTCGTCATGAAGCAGCGCCTCGGCGGAGTGGCCTCGGCCTCGCGTCTCAAGGTCATGTGGCGCACCTTGACGGGCCTGTTCGCCTTCTGGAAACTCTGGCGGCGCGACCGCCGCACCTGATCTCCCATGTCCGCTTCCTTCAAGGTTCCGTTCCAAGACCTGCCCCTGCAAACCGCCGGCCTGCGCGCCGAGCTTGATCCGGTGATCGACCGCGTGCTGAAGCACTGCGGTTTCATCCACGGACCGGAGTGCGCGGAATTCGAACGCGACTTCGCCGTCTTCGTCGGCGCCAAACACGCTGTCGGCCTCGGCTCGGGCACCGATGCCCTGCAGTTCATCTGCCGCGGACTCGGCATCGGACCGGGCGACGAGGTCATCACCGTCGCCAACAGCTTCATCGCTTCCGCCGAGGCCGTATCCTACGCCGGCGCGACCCCGGTGCTCGTGGACTGCCGGCTGGACGACTACCTGATCGACCCGGACGCCGTCGCCGCCGCGATCACGCCGCGCACGAAGGCCGTCCTGCCGGTGCATCTCTACGGCCAACCGGCCAACATGGACGCCCTCCGCCCACTCTGCGAAAAGCACGGCCTGCACCTGCTTGAGGACGCCGCCCAGGCGCACGGTGCGACGCTCAAGGACGGCCGCGCCTGCGGCACGCTCGGTGTGGCGGCCGGGTTCAGTTTCTATCCGGGAAAAAACCTCGGCGCCTTTGGCGACGGCGGCGCGGTTACGACCAGCGATCCCGCGCTCGACCGTCAGCTCCGCCTGCTCCGGAGCTGGGGCTCCGTGGTGAAATACCATCACGAAATCCAGGGTTACAACTCGCGCCTCGACACGCTTCAGGCCGCCGTGTTGGGCGTTAAGCTCAAGCGCCTCGCCGCGTGGAACGTGGCCCGGGCCAGGATCGCCGGCTGGTACCGCGAAAACCTGCGCGAGTGCGCCGAGGTCGTGCTGCCCGTCGAGGCGCCCTGGTGCGGCCGGCACGTCTACCATCTCTTCGTCGTGCGTTTCCCCGCTCACGACCGCGACAGGATCGCGCAGCGGCTGCTCGAAGCCGGCGTGCAGACGGTCGTACACTATCCGATTCCGATCCATTTGCAGAAAGCCTACGCCGGGATGGGGCTCAAAGTCGGGGCGTTTCCCAACGCGGAAACGGCCGCGAAATCCATCCTCTCGCTGCCGATGTTCCCCGAAATGACGCGCGCCCAGTGCGACCTGGTCTGCGATGCGCTGCGAAACGCGCTGCGCTGAAAGGCGCGGGATGTCCGGCTTCCCACCGTTGCAGATGCTCCGCGCCTCCCTTTCACCGAGAATCCTTTGGACCCTGGTGGGCGCCGTGCTCTCGCTGCATGTCGTGCTTGCCCTCTGGGCTGTCGCCGGGAAAAGCGTCACGGCCGATGAAACGCTCCATGTCGCCAGCGGCTATTTTTTCAACCGCTACGGCGACTATCGCGTGCAGCCGGAAAACGGCAATCTGCCGCAACGCCTTGCCGCCCTGCCCGCCGCCCTGAGCGTGGACCTGCCCGCCTCCATCACGGGCAGTCCCGCCTGGCGCCAGTCGGATTCGTGGACGATCTGCCAGCAGTTCTTCTACCAGGCCGGCTTCGACCACGGGCCGCTGCTGATGCAGGGACGCGCCCTCATGATGATCTTCCCGGTTGGCACGGGCCTGCTGGTCTTCGCCTGGGCAAGACATCTGTTCGGACCGACGGCCGGCCTCTTCGCGCTCGCCCTGTATGCCCTCGACCCGAACGTGCTGGCCCACGCGCCGCTGGCCACGTCCGACAGCGCCGCGGTGTTCTTCCTGCTGGCCAGCTCGTCCGCCTTCTGGCTTGCGCTGCAATGCCCGACATGGCGCCGCATTTTCCTCAGCGCCGTGGTGTTCGGCCTCGCCTGCGTTTCGAAATACTCCGCCGTCCTGCTTCTTCCTGTTTTCGTCCTGTTGGCGGTGTGGCGATTTGTCCGGACGGACCGGACTTCGCGTGGCGCCCAGCTGCATCATTTTCTTCGCATCAGTCTCGCTCACCTCGCCGTGGCGGCGGGGCTGATCTGGCTTTTCTTCGGTCTGCGCTTCAGCGGATTTTCCCCGAAACTGCCGGCTTCCGACCAGTTCATCGTCCCTTGGGGAAACGTCATCGCCTTGCTCGGCTGGCAGGGGCCTGTGATCGGCCGCCTGCATGACTGGAAGCTCCTGCCCGAGGCTTTTCTCTACGGCTACTCTTGGGTCGTGCTGTCTGCGCAGCAACGCGCCGCTTTTCTCGCCGGCGACTACAGCACGACGGGCTGGGTTGAATTCTTCCCGCTGGCCTTCTGGTGGAAAACCACGCTGGCGCTGCTCGCCGCCCTGGTCGCCGCAAGCTGGCTTTGGGCGAGACGCACGAAAGACCGCCGGGAGTTCGCCGCGCAGCTGGATGCCGTCGCTCCCCTCGCCGCCCTGTTCGGCCTCTACGCGCTGTTCTCTCTCCTGAGCCACCTGAACATCGGGCACCGGCACATCCTGCCGCTTTATCCGATTCTCTATATTGCGGCTGGCGCCCTCGCCGGACCGCTGCTGGCTCCCGGTCGCCTCCGCGTCGGGCTCCTCGCGCTGCTGCTCGCCGGGCAGGCCGTTGCCAGCATGCGCATCGCTCCTCACTATCTGGCTTTTTTCAACACTCTGGCCGGTGGCCCCGCCAACGGTTGGCGCCTGCTGGTCGACAGCTCGCTCGACTGGGGCCAGGATCTGCCCGCCCTGAAGACATGGCTCGACGAGCATCGCACCACCGCAAGAGAACCGGCCTACCTTTCCTATTTCGGCACCGGCAGACCCGGCTACTACGATATCCAGGCCGTCCGGTTGCCGCAGTTCTTCCGGCTCGGCGAAACCGAGCCCTGGTATGAAATGGCGGGCGGCACCTATTGCATCAGTGCCACGATGCTGCAGCAGGTTTACAGCCCCGTACGCGGCCCCTGGACCCCGGAATTGGAGAAAGAGTATCAGGAGAACAAACCCAAGGAGCCGCTGTTCCGTGAATACTGGAGCAATCCGGCGATCCGGATGGAACTCCGTCAGCACGGCGCGGCGGAGGACTTCGAACGCACCTGGCTGCGTTATGACCAGCTGCGTTTCGCCCGGCTGTGCCACTACCTGCGCGCCCGCCAACCCGATTCCATGGTCGGCTATTCCATTCTGATCTATCGCCTGACCGATGAGGACCTCGCCGCCGCGCTGAGGACTTCCTATTCGGATTTTCTCAGCGCCATCGCACGGGACCGCGCGGCGCCCTGACCCGCTCAGGCCGCCGGCTTTTCATCCGGCTTCAGCGCGTCCAGCCCGAGCCGCCAAAGCCAGCCGCCGAGCAGGATCACGAACATCCAATGAACCGGCTGGCTGCACAGCCGCCAGACCTTCGCCCATTCATAGATCACCTCCTGGCTGGTCGGAATGAAGCGGGCATTGACGAACAGGCAAAACAGACCATCGCCCCAGAGCACGGCGAACAACAGAATCCAGACCAACAACCGGCCACGACGGCCGCGCAGCGTGGAAGCCGTAGAGGCGAAAAGCCACGCTGGTATCAGCAGCAGAATGATCCAGCGATAGGCGTGTCCGATCCCGACGAGAAAGCATCCCACCGTCACCGCCGCCGCAAGGGTGAACCACGCCCGCCCGGCCTGGTCGGCCTCTCCGTCTGGGGAGCGCCAGGCGAACCAGCCGCTTCGGGCGACACCCAACCCGGCCCCCAGAACCAGGACGGCTGCGACCAGCTTCCAAACCGGCGAAACCAACCCCATATCGGTGAGCAAAACGGCGGCTCCGACCTTGTGCACATCAAGCGGTATGGCGAAAAATCCGCGGGAAACGGACGACCAGACGCTCGCGAGGACGAGGGCCGCCACCGCCCCTCCAACCAGCGTGGCCACGATCCTTTCTCGCCGGCCCGGCAAGACCAAAAAAAGCGCGCTCGCCGCAGCCGGGTAAAACTTCAGGCCCGTGGCCAGCCCGATCGAAAGACCCGCGACCACCAGCCGCCACCACCCTTTTGCACGCATCACCCCGCCTGCCACCGCGAGGAGGAAAAAGACGACCAGGTCATTGTTGCCCCGCTGCACGGCCAGCAGGACCGGCGGAGAAAGCAACAAGGCCACGCCCACGGCCGCCTGCGGCCAGTTGCGTGGTCGCAACGCCCAAAGGGCCGAAAACAGAAACAAGGCCACCCAGGAAAGCCCGAGCATGAAATTGTGATCCCGGCCGAGCCCCAACGATCCGAGAACAAACCACCAGTCGGAGTAGCTGTGCGGACGTCCGTAGACATCGAGGGGATTGGATGCATCAGGCGGCAGGCCCACCGCATGCGCATCGCAGGCGGCAAGCACCGCGTGTGTGTCCAAAAACCACATTTCCGTGGCTCCGATTCCGAGCCTCGTCAGGATTCCCGGGTGCAACACGGCCACCATCCATCCCGCCAGGGTCACCCCAGCCAGGACCAACAAGGGCCAGGGATTCATGCTTCCGCGCCGCAAAGGTTTTCTTTCGGGATCGTGATTCACGGTTTCTGTTGGATTTCCGGAAAATAACGTAGGGCGAAATGGCTTTGCGCCGGTTCCTCGTAAACGATGACCGGTCGCGCCGGCACCGCCGTCCGGATCGCTTCCACCGGCGGCTCGAGTTTGACCAGCCAGAGGCAATAAAGCGCGTCATCCAACGGCTGTATTTTTTTCTCCGCAATCAAAGTCACCAGCGGATTCCATGGGAAATAATACCGGCCCGGCTCGGCCCGGGCCATCGCAACCAGTTGCTCCCGGCTGCGGGAGACGCTCCAATAGGAGCCCGGGCCGGCTGCAATGGCCGCGGCATTCCCCAGGGGCAGCAACCACGCGAGCAGCCACATCACCCGGAAACCGGCGGCAGATCGGGGCCGCTCCACCGGCGAAAGCGCCACAATCAACAGCGCAAGAAGCAGGTAATAGATCGCATGAAGCGAATTGAATCCGCCCCCGACCTTGAGCACGGCGAGCATGCCAACCGGCAACTGCCAGGCCGCGCTCCGGATCAATAAACGAACCAAACCGGCCCCAGCGGCAGTCATCGGCCCCGTCCGACCGCGTGCGAGCCACCACGTCGCTCCCACGAGTGCCGTCAACGGCAACCACACCCAGAGCGTGCGGGCAAAATTTCCCAGCTCGCCGGCCAGAAACGCCATTCCTCCTCTGGTGGGATTCCGGCTGTGCATCAACCAGATGTTGTGCAGAACCTCGGGTGCACCAAACCACAGGAAAACCGCGAGGGTGGCCGCCGCTGCGTAGACGACGCAGAGAAAAAACAACGGCCAGATCAGCCGCACCTGACGCTCACGCCACAAGTGCCAGAACAACGCCGGCGCCAGCGCGACGCCGATCTGTTTCGTCCAAACGGCGATCACCAACCCGGCTGCTGCGACATGCAGCCATCCCTTTCCTTCGCCTTGCATCGCCCGGTTCAGTCCCATCACCGAGGCCAGGCCGGCTCCCACGCACAAACCGTCCACATGGATGAAATAGAACGCGTAATTCGTGATGCTTCCGCCCAGAAGAAAAAATCCAACGAGGGCACCGGCAACTGCGCAACCACAAGCCCCCCGCACCACACCCGCCATTCGCAGCACCAGCGCCATCGGCACAAGCCAGGTGACCACATTCCATACGGCCGCGATCCATAGCGCGACCGTGATGTCGTCCGTAAGCGTCGCCGGCAGATTCCACAGCGGCAGTCCAGGTCCGTAAAACCAGCCGAGTTGCTCGCCGGAACTTCGCAACGGGTAAATGGACAGACCTTCCGCCAGGGCAAACGACGGAGCCAGACGAGCGGCATTCCAAGGCACACCGGGAGATGTCGCGGTGCAGAGCACGCTCCACATCACCGTCAGCCATGTGATGCTCGCCACAACCAGTCCCGCACGCAGCCAAGGATCGGCCCAAATCCACGAAAGTGCCATCCCTGCCGGAGCGGATGGCCCCTCCGCTTTGTCTGCTCGGGTAGGAGTTTTCACCGGAGAGCCGCGACTTCAGGCCGCCGTGGCGCAGGTTTCAGCCCCACCAGCCGACTGATGCGGGTGATCTTGGTCCCGAATCGGCGCTCGGCCAGCGGCTCGAGCATGAAGCTCTCCGGCAGCGCGTCCTCGGGCACCATCTGGTGATGGCCCTCGCGTGTGGCGGGGCGGAACGACTGCATCACGAGGATTTCCTGAAACCCGTCCGTCTCGAGCTGATATTGCAGCCGGTCGGCCACAAGCACCGCCCGGCCGACCAGGACCGACGGCGTTTTTTCCAGCAGCCAGGGCAGCGTGGATTTGTTGGTGATGACCAGCCGCGTAACCGGCTCGCGCGCGGCGACGAAGCGCCGTTCCCATTCGATCTCGGCGATGCCCGTATGCGAATACAGGGTCAGGCCGAAACGCGTCGTCGCCACGGCCAGGGCGACGCAGGCCGCGCCGATCAGCCCGCGCGGCAGCACGGGCCACCGCCGGGCCAGCGTGGCAGCCGCAGTCACGACCGCGAAGACGAACACGAAATGCAGCGGCAGACTGAAGCGCGACGCCATCGGATCGAGAAAACTCGACCAGTAATAGAACTGCACGAGCACCGTGTTGCCGAGCGCGGCCAGACCGATGAACAGCAGTGCGGTGCGGTCGGGCTCCCACTCCGCCGGCATCGGACGTCGCTGCACCAAGCGCGCGATCACCCAAGCCAGGCCGAGCAGACCCAGCCCGCTCAGGATGACCGAATTGGCGAAAGCCGGCGAGGTGTTGAACAGGAATCCCCAGGTGTCGTGCAGGTTCTTGTCGAGGTAACCGGTGCTGAAGCGCGACTCCTGGTCGGCCTTGAGCTCCCACTGCCACTTGGTCGCATTGAGCACCTTGTTCTGCAGCGCATAAGGCAGCAAAAGGAGCGGCGCCACGACCGCCGGCCAGGAAAGCACGATGCGCTGTGCCCGCCACCAGCCGAGCAGGACCAGGCCGGCCACCGGCAGCACATAGGCCGCCGATTCGTAGCGGCTTTGCGCGAGCAGGACGGCCCCGATCACAAGCGCGGAAAGACGCGTCTCGTCGGGCTTTCTCAACCACGCGCCAGCCAGCGCCGCGACCGCGAGGATCATGCAGAAATTCAACAGTTCCATGCCGGAGCCGGTCGCATTCTGGCCGAGCAGCGGCAGCGAGCCGAGCAACAACACCGCGAGCAGTCCGCCCGCCTGACCAAGCAGGCGCCGCCCGAGCCACCAGGCCAGCCCGAGCGTCAGCGGAAAAAGCGCGGCATTGAGCCAGTAGGCGTTCGCGGTGCGGTAGCCGGCAAGATCATGCACCACCGAGATCAGGAACGGGTAGAAGTTCGGCCGCTTGTCGAGGTAGTTGTCGAGCGACAGGAACACGCCGCCGATGTCGTAGCCGCGCACCATGGTCGCGGTGTCGCGAAAATGATGCATATTGTAGGCCGTGGATTGCAGCACGAACTCGTCGTAAAGCACCTTGCTGCGGAACGGCTCCGCCGTGACGGCCATGAGCGTGCAAAGGCCGATGGCCAGGCCGGCGAAAACCAGTTCACGCCGCTCCGGCATCGGTGCCGGCGTGCGTTCGCGCCAGAGCCGCACCAGCGCCACCACCCACAACACGAACGCGACCAGCAGGAAATGGTAACCGGCTTTCTTGACCACCGTGCCCGCCGCCTCCACGCCGAGCCCGAGAAATCCCAGGTAAACGGCGAACACCGCGCAAAGTCCGAAAGCGAGCAGCTTCGTCACGGGACGCTGCAGGGCGGCGAAGAACACAGTGGTCCGGTCGGACGACATGACGCGGCGTCAGGGCAGTCGCTTGATGAAATTGTCCAGGTACTCCTGTCGCACCTTGTCCTGCTCGGCAGGCGTCATCCTGGCCAACGACGGCATCTCCGGTTCGGGCTCGGGCGCCGGAGCGGCGGACTCATCCAAGGCGGTGACGCGGCTGATGCGGCTCACCGTGAGCGGCGTGAACCGGCGCTCCCACACCGTCTCCAGCTTGTAGGCCGGGTCGAGCCGGTCGTCCTTCTGCACCGTGACCGCGCCGGTCGCAGGATCCACGTCGAGCCGCTGGAAGACAAAGATCGAGGTGAAGATCCGGTTTCGGAGGTTGAAGGCGATGACGCCCTTCTTCTCGTTGGCCTGCTGTATGGGCGTGCCGGAAACCTTGTGCGTGATCCAGATGATCGAATTGTTGTCGATGAACAGGTAGTCGCGTTCGGGATGCGCGGCGATGAATTCGCGCCGCCATTCCATCTCGCGGCCGACGTAGTAATCGAGCGAGTAATCGTGCCGGGCCATCGCCGGCAGGGAAAACGCGAAGAACCCCGCGCCCGTCACGGCCGCCAGCACCCGCCACGTGCGCACACCGCGACCGAGTTCGGCCGCGACCACCACCACCGCCACCACAAACATGAGGTGCAGCGGCAGGCTTAGGCGGCGGATGACGGGGTCGTCGAACTTGCCCCAGAAATAGCAAAGCAGGAGCAGCGTGTGCGCGGCGAAACCGATCGCGAAAATCGTGACGGCCGCCGCCTCGGGGGCCGTTTCACGCAGACGCGGCAGGCGCTTCGCACACCACAGCACGAAGAACGGCAGGGCGAGGCAGCCGAGCGCGGAAAGGACCAGCGAGTTCGAATGCTCGCCCGTCGGGCTGAAGAGAAAATTCAGCGCATGGCCGAGGTTGTCCGGGATATAGCCAGGCGAGAACACCCGTTCGTACCCCGGCTGCCCGGCCAGCTCCCAGGAGGATGCGCGAACGCTGAAAACCCTGTTTTGCCACGCCGCCGGCAGCATCAGCAACGGCATCACGGGAAGCAGGCCGGTCGCGAGCGGCTGGCGGCGCTGCCACCAGACCCACACCATCATCAGCCCGACCGGCAGCAGGTAGATGGCGGATTCGTAGCGGGTGTTGGCCAGCAGGATGGCCGAGAGACCGAGGGCGTCCTGCGACGGTCCGTCGCGTCGCGCCAGATAACGCATGCCCAGCAGCAGGGTCGTGACGATCAGCACGAGGTTGAGCAGTTCGAAGCCGCCGCCGGTGGCGTTTTGCGCGAGCAGCGGCAGACTGGCGAGCAGCAGCACGGCCACGGCGCCCGCGCCCCGCCCGGCCAGGCGCGCACCGAGCAGGTAGGTCAGCGCGAGCAGGACGTAGGTCAGCACGGTGTTCAGCACGAAGACATTCTCCGGGCGGTAGCCCGTTGCGCCGTGCAGAAGGGAAACGAGAAACGGCTGGAGCAGCGGTCGCTTGTCGAGCTGGCCGGCCATCAGCTGGAACGCCCCCTGGATGTCATGTCCGCGCATCGGCACCACCGCGGTCTTGTCGAGGTGCATGCTCATCGACGTGCCGAGCAGCATGATTTCATCCATCAGGATCCTGAAGCCATAGCTCTCATGCACGAGCAGCACGGTGCCGCACCCGGCCACCAGGAAAGCCGGCCAGCGCGGAGCCTGCTTCCAATCTGATCGGCCCGTGGCCGGCTCGGTGCGCATCAGGCGCAGAAATGACCAGCCGGCCAGGGTCACGAGCAGCAGCATGGCCCAGTAGCCGCCGTTGATCACCCACAACAGCGCCGTGTTGTCAGGCAGGACCACAAACCCGAGCACCAAGGCCAGCAACGAACTCAGGATGAACAACAGAAGAAGGCGGCGTTCCATGGGGTGACAGCGGTCCATTCAGACGCTCCCCCACCCCGGCGCAGCACTAAAATCTCCGGTTCGGACGCGGGATCGCCAAAACCAAATAAAAAAGCCGTCCCGGTCGGGACGGCTCGAGATCGAAACAGCGGGAAGCTGCAATCAGGGAGCGTAGGTGACCGTGCGGGCACCGGCGACACCAGCGATCGTGACCGTGACACCCTGGGTGTAGTCGGTCGGGTAGGTCTCGTTGGCGACCGTGTTGATCGCCTTCACGTAGTTGCTCGCACCGACGAGGTTCGTGGAGGTGACGGTGGAGACACCGTTTTCCAGAAAGTATTGGTCGGCCGCGGCGGACAGCTGACGGGCGTTGTTGAGGACGGCCTTGTCCTGCGAGGACGAGCGGACCTTCTGGAACGCGGGAATGGCCATGGCGGCAAGGAGGCCGATGATGACCACGACGATCATGATTTCGACGAGGGTGAAGCCCTTGTTGGAACGGGTATTCATGTTATGGATTATGCAGGTTATTTAGTGAATGCCGGACACAGGGTATGTGTCAGCGGTTTGCATCACAACCAAACCGCCTTCCTTTGGCAAGAGGCTTGTCCTAAAGGACGTGTAAAATGTGTAATCGTCCCGTAGCGTCTTCTAATACCAGACCGAATCACTCAGGATCGGAAAGGCTCCCATGCAATTACTTTAGTAACTTACTGACAGCGACTTCCTCGGCATCCCTCCAAAGTAATTCCATGCGATACTTGTCCCGATTTTCCGAGGTAAAGAGGTGCACCATGAGTTCGAAGGCATCCACGACCGTCCAGCCGCTGCCTTGGTGGCCATCGGTGCCCAGGATGCGGGCACGGTGCGAATCGAGGACTTTTTCGAGTTCGACGCGCAGCGCGCGGAGATGCGGCTCCGAGGTCGCGGTGGCGAGCACGAGATAATCGGTGATGCTCGACTGACGTCCGACATGGAGCACCTGGAGCGCCTCGGCCTTCTTGGCATCGAGCGCCTGCACGACGGCCTTCAGCAGCTGCAGGGTTGGATCCGCCTTGCGCGGAGCGCGGGTGGTCTTGGTCGGCTTCTTGGCGGCGGGTTTGCGGACGGCTTTGGGTTTCATCGGACGTTCAACGATAGAGTTTCCGGCTTTCGATATAGGCGATCACTTTCTGCGGGCAGAAATAGTGCAGCGACAGGCCGTTTTTCGCGCGCTCGCGCAGCTGGCTGGAGCTGATCTCGATCAGGTGGCCGTCGCAGCGGTGCAGGCGCAATCCGTCGATTTCGACGTGCGGCTTGACGGGATGCTTCGGGCGCTCGAGGAAGATGAATTCCACCAGCCGCACCAGTTCGTTGATGTTTTTCCACTTGTGCAGCAGGGGCAGCTGGTCGCCGCCCACGATCCAGAACAGCTCGTCCTCGGGAAACTGCGCCTTGAAGTGCCGCACCGAGTCGATCGTGTAACTGATGCCGCCCTTGCGCAGCTCGTAGTCGGAGATTTCCAGCCGCCGGTCCCACTCCGTCGCCGCCCGGAGCATGACGAGCCGGTCCTCGATGGAGGACTGCACATCGTTGGGCTTGAGCGGGGCCTGCGCCGCCGGCACGAGGAAAAGCCGGTCGAGGTGGAATTGCTCGAGCACGTCCTGCGCCGCGATCAGGTGGCCGAAATGCACCGGATCGAAACTGCCGCCGAGAAACCCGATCTTCATGCGCGCGCCGGCCCGCCGCCTTGCCGCGGGCTTGCCATCCGGAGGGTGAAGTCTCTTGCCACGGCCCCACTTCATGGCGCTATCCTCCCTCGGCAATCCCAAACCTCGCCCGGGTGGTGGAATGGTAGACACTGGGGACTTAAAATCCCCTGGCCGCAAGGCCGTGTGGGTTCGAGCCCCACCCCGGGCACCAGCCAACCAGTCGATGGTACCGTCACGGCGCCCGCCCCGAGGACTCCTCAGGCCGGGGCGACGGCCTGTGCGCGGCGGACGGCGAGTTCCTTCTCGATCTCGTCCACGCGCTTCTGGTCGAGCGGGTAGACCCAGATCGCCAGCCCCTTGAGGATCGCAAAGAGGCCCGGAGCGAGCGTGAACGCCAGCGTGATGCCGAGCATGGCCGCGGCGCTCTGCTCCGCATTACGCACAAAGCCGAAGAGCCCCAGGAACATCGGCACGAGAAAGCCGCCGATCATGATGCCTGTCTTGATCGAAAACAGCGACGCCGAGTAAACGAGCGCCGTGGACCGGCGCCCGAATTTCCACTCCCCGTAATCGGCCACGTCGCCATACATCGCCCACGTGAGCGCGGAGGTCGGCCCCATGCAGAACGTGCCGAAGGCGTTCACAGCCACGAGCAGCCAGTAATGATCCGTCGGCAGCACGAAAAACACCGCGAAGCTCACCCCTGTGATCCAGCTCAGCAGCGCGGCCAGCTTCTTCTTGTCCACCCGCCGCACGATGAACCCCAGGCAGGCTGTGCCCACCACCTGGGCGAGCATGCCGCTGGAGAGAAACACCGTGCTCCGGTCCAGGGTGCCCCAAAGGATCGGCGTGCCGTCGTCACCGACCACGTACTTGAAGTAAAACAGCGTGCTGCCCTGCCGCAGCGCCATGAAGGTCGTCGAAAAGATCGTGGCCACGAGCAGCATGATCCACGGCCGGTTGCGCACGAGTTCGCCGAGCTCGGCCGCCACGTCGGTCTTTTGCGAGGCAGGCGGCTTCACCCGTTCCCGCGTCGTGGCGAAACAGATCCAGAACATGATCACCGATGCGACCGCGAACAGGGCGATCGTGTACTGGAAGCCCAGCACCTCGTCGTCCCCGCCGAGTTTCTTCACCAGCGGACGGGCGAGCAACGACACCAGAAAACCGCCGCCAAAGGCGCCGACGAAACGGAAGCTCGACGCCACGCCGCGCGTGCGCGACGACGGGCTGATCACGCCGAGCATGGACGAATAGGGGACATTCACGACCGTGTAGGCCGTCAACATGAGCGCATAGGTGACATAGACGTAGACAAGCTTGCCCGCCGCCTCGAGATCCGGTCCGGCAAACATCAGGTAACCGGTGACGCCATAGGGCAGCGCCCCCCACAACAGATACGGGCGGAACTTGCCCCATCTGGTATTCGTGCGGTCGGCGATCAGTCCCATCACCGGATCGGTCACCGCATCGAAGAAACGCACCGCGATCATCATGAACGAGATCGACGCCACCGGAATCGCCCACACGTCCACGTAATAGTAGATCAGAAAGATGTTGAACGTGACGAAAAACAAATTCGAGGCCATGTCCCCGAGGGCATAGCCGATGTATTCGGTGACTTTCAGGCCCTGGTCTTTTGCGGGCGCGGCAGGGGGAGGAGGCGTGGTGCTCATGGGGTGTGGAGGGAGGTTTCCCGGGCGAGGAGATCGCGGAAAGCCTTTTCCGCTCCGGCAACGAGCCGGGCCCAGCCTTCAGGGTCGACGAGGGCCGCCGGGCCTTCGCCGCGCTCGAGGCGCGCGAACTTGCCGGCCATGGCGAACTGCCCGCCATGCGGGGCGAGAAAGATGTCGCAGGACAGCGCCTTCAGTGTGGCGAACGTGTGCTCGAGATCGCGCACGATCTCAGGGTAGGCCGGGTTCGCCAGCAGACGCGTGCCGTCGTTGACCGTCGCGCTGCTGAAGAACACGACGCGGTAGGTCCGGCCCGCCTCCGTCAGGTTCATCGTCCAGGTCGTCGCACCCCGCGTGTGGCCAGGCGTGAGGTGCGCAGTGAGCGTCGTGCCGCCGAGTACGACCTGTTCGCCGTCGGCGATGATCCGGTCCGCCTTCACCGGCTCGTAGAGCAGGGTGTCCCTGGCCCAGGTGAGAAAATCGTCGGCTCCGCCCGATTCGAGCGTGCGGGCGTCCGCGGCCGTGGCCAGCACCTGCGCGCCGGTGAGCCGCTTCATCGCCGCGTGTCCGCCCGTGTGGTCGATGTGCGCGTGGCTGCTCAGGATAAGCTTGATGTCGGTCACCTTGAATCCGAGCTGCTCTACGCTTCGCTGGATGATCGGGACCGTATCCGCAAACCCCGTGTCGAGCAGGATGTGGCCCGCGGGCGTGGTGATGAGCCAAGCGCTGACGCCGCTCGCACCGACATAATACAGATTGCCGCCAAGATGCCGGGGCGGCACCGGTGCCCGCCAGGAATCGAAGAGTTTCACCACCCAATCGCGCGTCGGCGTCTCCGGCAACGGGCTCACCGGGGTGGAACCCGACCTCAGGGCGGGTTGGGTTGCGATCGTCGCGTCCGTCGCATTCAAGCCCGTCCGGAGGCCGGGCTCCACCGGCCGGTCCGCGGCCGTGGCCACCGCCGCGGCGAGCAAGCATCCGGCCAGCAGCGAAGCCGCCCGGCACGACGCGCTCCTGAGTACGACCATGCCGGGCACCCGGTTCACTCGGTGAAATCCGTTTCCGGCGCGCTCAGGTCCAGCTCCTGAATCCATACGTTGCGATAACGCACGTCGTGGCCCTCGCACTGGAGCTTCAGCGGGCCGGGCACGTCGGTGATGCCCTTGCCGCCGTCGTTGCCGCCATCGAGGCCGGAATTCGGTCCGCCCCAGACCTGGCTGATGAGCTGGTTGTGGTGCACCTTCACGCCGTTGAAATACATCGTCATCATCGCCGGCTGCACGCGGCGACCGTGCTCGAAACGCGCGGCGCGGAAGACGATGTCGTAGGCGTTCCACTTCCCCAAGCCGGTGTAAAGGTGGTATGGCGATTCGGTCTCGTTGATCACCGCGCCCATGCCGTGCTTCGTGCGGTCGCCGTCGCAAATCTGGATCTCATAGCGGTTCTGCAGGTAGACACCGCTGTTGCCGCCCGGGTTGTTGACGAGAAATTCGACATGCAGCCGGAAATCGCGGTACGTCCGCTTCGTGATGATGTCGGCTGCGCCGTATTTGCCGCCGGCGGCGGCCGGATCGTGGGTCTGCACGACGGTGCCGCCGTCCACGGGATCCTCGACGATACGCCACTTGATCGGCAGCGAGGAACCGAAACGCGGCCCCTCCCAATAGGTCCATTTTTCATCGAGCATCGCGCGCGAACCGTCGAGCAGCAGCTCGGCGCCCGGCAGGGGTTTCGCCCCGGGCCCGAGGCCCGCGAAAACGGAGGTGGCGCTCAGCGCGGCCAGGCAAACGGCAGGAAGCAATCGACGCAAGGAAAGGGCTGACATGGGATCGGTTCAGTTGGCCGCGAGCGCGACGGGCGTGGCCTCGGTTTTGACGCGGATGACGTAGTAGGTCGCGTCGGTGTCGCCGGCATTGCGCCAGCCGTGCAAGTCGCCTGACGACACGAACACGATGGAACCGGGCGTGGCACGTGTCGTCACGCCGTTGATCGTGACGTCGAGCTGCCCCTCCTTCAGGAAAACGATCTCCTCGTCGGCGTGACGGTGAGATTCGTGCGGGGCCTCGCCGGCCCGGAGGGTCGTGACGTGACAGGAGAAATTCTCCATCGTGGCCGTGGGCAGCGAGGTGATCGCGCGCCGCGCGCCGGTCTTGGTGGGGACGGCTTCGAGCCGGTCCCAGTGAAAGATCGCCGAACCGAGCCGGCCCGGGTCGGCCGGCAGCGGCGGCCTGCCGCGCATCGCCACGGTTCCGGCGGTCGAGAAATTGAACACGAAATACGTGGCCGGCCGGTCGCCGCGATTCTGCACGGCGTGCGGATCGTTCGCGGCGAAGAAAAACACCGCCCCGGGCCCGACCCGGGTGTTGGTGCCGTTGATGTGCACGTCGAGCTCGCCCTCGCGCAGGACGATCAGCTCCTCCTGCGGGTGCGTGTGCGGCGGATGCGAGGCGAGACTCGGGTTCAGCGTGCTGATGTGGCACTCGAACTCCCGCAGCGTGGCCGTCGGATTGCGGGCGACGTCACGGCGCTCGCCCACGCCGCTCGGCTTGGCGACGAGGTTTTCCCAAACAAAAACGCTCGAACCGATCGGACTCGGGACGCTGTCTCCGGCGGGCTGCTGTGCCCGCAGCAGGAGAGACGAAACGAACAGGCAGGCCAAAGCGGCCAACGGGGCGGAACGCAGGGAAGGCATGGGGTCCGAGGGGTGACGGAGGCGGGGCGAAGTCAACAGGGTTGCCAGGACCCGGCCCGAAGCAAGCCGGCGGACTGCTGTTCAACAGTTCGCGCAACGTCGTCCCGCCGCGGCGCAGGAAGCGTCCGATCCCGGCCGACGGGTGGAGCTGCGGCCCTCGCCGGCTCCACCCGTTCCCACACGGTCAGTTCCAATAACCTTCGTAGAAGGTGTAGTGACCGTCGCTGCGCTGCTCCCAGCGCGGCGGCATCCATTTGGCGTCCGTGTACGGGGGTTTCCTCCACTGGGCGGGCACCCATTGGTAATGATCCGTCTGCCAGGTCCAGTAGCCCTCGACCCACACATGGGACGAACTCGGCTGCGGCGGACGGACCGCCGGCGCGGCCGCCACCGGTTGCGGCGTGTTGGGCGGCGCCTGGGTGATGAGCAGCGCGCCGTTGGCCAGCGGCGTGGCGGTCACGGTGGCGGCGCCGTTCGACGTTTGCGGCACGACCACCTGCTGCTGCGGTGGCGCGGCCACCACGGTCGGCGGCGGAGCGGAGACGACGTGTTCCTCCGGATAGGAACCGCAGCCGGTCAGAAAGGCCGCGCTGCCCGCCGCGAGGAGGATGATCAATGCGTGCGAACCGGTGGCACGAGGGGAGGGATGGATTGCTGAGTTCATACCGGTTTCGACTGGCCTTTCCGGCCGGGGGTTGCGGAAAAGTTTCCACCGGGAAGTTTTACTGTGCATTTCTTGGCACCTTGTCGGCATCCGGCTGTCCCTGCGGCGTCCGCCGATTTCACGGTTTGCCATGTTTGGGCCGCCTGGCTTGCACTTCCGGCATGCAACGCATCCTCGTCAAAGACGCCCTCAACGCCGCGGCTCCGGCCGATGCCATCCTGCTCCAGGGCTGGGTCCGCACGCGCCGCGATTCGAAGGCCTTTTCGTTTGTCGAACTCAACGACGGCTCCTGCCTCAAGGGCCTGCAGATCGTCGTGGACGCCTCGCTGCCCGACTACGGCAACGTCGCCCGCGCCCACACCGGCGCCTCGATCGAGGTGCGCGGCCGGCTCGTCGCCTCGCAGGGCCAGGGCCAGAAATGGGAGGTCGTCGCCACGGAATTCAAGGTCGTCGGCGAGGCCGACGGCACCTACCCGCTGCAGAAAAAGGGCCATACGCTCGAATTCCTCCGCGAGATCGCACACCTGCGTCCGCGCTCGAATCTGTTCGGCGCCGTGTTTCGCGTGCGCAGCCGCCTCGCCTACGCCGTGCACCGGTTCTTTCAGGAACGGGACTTCCACTACGTCCACACGCCCATCATCACCGCCAGCGACGCCGAGGGCGCGGGCGACATGTTCCGCGTGACGACCCTCGACCTCGAGAACCCGCCGCGCGGCGAGGACAAGCAGATCGACCACACCAGGGACTTCTTCGGCAAAAAGACCTTCCTCACCGTCTCCGGCCAGCTCGAGGGCGAGATCTTCGCCTGCGCCCTGAGCAACATCTACACCTTCGGCCCGACCTTCCGCGCGGAAAATTCCAACACCTCGCGCCACGCCGCCGAATTCTGGATGATCGAACCCGAGATGGCGTTCTGCGATCTGCAGGGTGACATGGACCTCGCCGAGGCGTTCGTGAAATACCTCATCCGCGACGTGCGTGAACACTGCGCCGCCGACCTGGAGTTCTTCGGCAAATTCGTGGACAAGGACCTGCTCCCGCGCCTCGATTTCGTGCTCGAGAAACCCTTCGTGCGTTGCAGCTACACCGACGCAGTCGGGATCCTCGAGCAGTCCGGCCGGACGTGGGAGCATCCTGTCTCATGGGGCGCCAACCTCCAGGCCGAGCACGAACGCTATCTCACCGAGGAGCATTTCAAGTGCCCGGTGACCGTCTACAACTACCCGCGCGCGATCAAGGCGTTCTACATGCGCAAGACCGACGGCTGTGCACCCGACCGCCAGACCGTCGCGGCCATGGATCTGCTCGTGCCCGGCATCGGCGAAATCATCGGCGGCAGCCAGCGCGAGGAACGGCTCGCCGAACTTCGCGAAGGCATGGCCCTGCACCACCTCGATGAAAAGGCCTACTGGTGGTACCTCGACCTCCGTCGTTACGGCACCGTGCCGCACGCCGGCTTCGGCCTCGGCTTCGAACGCATGCTCATGTTCGTGACCGGCGTCGGCAACATCCGCGACGTGATCCCCTTCGCCCGCACCCCGGGCACGGCGGATTTCTGAGTTACGCCTGAGGCGAGGCGTTCGCCTCGGTTGACGGAGAAGTCCTGACCCGGCGCCGGTTCATTCGGTGCCGGGCTGAAGCGCGGCATCCCTGGCCGGGCGAAACCTTGGCGCGGCCCGCGCTTCCTCCTGCCCCACCCTCGACCCGCGCAACCACGGCAGGAAAACTTCCCGACGAATTTCGCCGGCTCCCGAGCCGTCTTGGAGTCGATTGTGGCATGCTCGATCCGTTGCCCGCTCAACACCCTGTCACCCACCTCCATGAAAACCCTGCGCACCCCACTCCTGTCGGCCATGCTCGCATTGCTGGCTGTTTCCACCGCTTCCGCCCAGACCGTCCAATATATCCTCGTACAAAAGGAACGTTACTACACCCAGCTCACCAACGGCACGGTGAACAATAACCCGGCCTTCGAGTTCACCGCGAGCGTCGAACCGGCGAACGGCCAAAACCTGTCGGGAATCGCGACGCCCAGCGTCACAAGCAAACCAGGCGGCACCGGCCCCATCGGGCCGATGGTTTACATCCCGGGCGATGGCAACTGGCAGATCCAGAGCAGCTACGGCTCCCTGATGGATCTGAATGGCGCGTATGGCGCCGGCAGCTATGGGATCAGCGTGCTGGGCGAAACCGTGTCCGTCAACCTGGCCGGCGAACCCTACACGCCCATACCGATCATCGGGCTGAGCGGCGGCAGCATCAGCGGAGGCATCCTCAACTGGAACGTCGGCCAGGCCCTGACCCTCACGCTGGCTGATCCCAACATCGTCGGCGTCCCTCCCGCCGCGATCGATGTCATGAGCCTCGGCGTCTGGGGCATGGACACGACCTTCGAGCGCAATGTAATTCAGTTCGCCAACACCCCGGCCTTGTCGATCACCATCGCCGCCAACACGTTCATCGCCGGAAAAACCTACGAAATCGAGGCCAGCTTCGTGAACATCTCCGGCGGAACCGGCCTCACCGCCATCAGCGGAGGGACGCTCGACGGCGTGCTGACCGGCGGAATCTACGGCACCACCACCACCTTCCAGCTCTACGCCATCCCCGAGCCCTCGACCTACGCCGCGTTCGCCGGCCTCGGAGCGCTCGGTCTCGCCTTTTGGTGTCGGCGCAAACAGGCAGCTCAGGCCCGACTTGCCTGATTGCACCGGCCCGACCGGACGGACGGTTCCGTCCGGTTTTTTATTTCGCGGCGATGAACACCCCCGCCATGCGGTTGAAACTCCGCATGGCGTCGAGACACCGCCGCCGGTAGTCGGCGGCATTCGCCACCAGCACCCGCAGCGGCCGGCCGGACGCGGGCTGATCGCCGCTGGACCCCAGGCGTACGGTCCCGAAGGCGCCCGGCGCCGCCAGCGGTTCGCCGAGGCGCAGGCTGCCCAGCTCACCCGAGAAACGGAGCTTGGCGTGGAAAACAGCCACCCCCGTCAGGCGGGCCAGGAGGACGATCTGCGGGACCACCTCCGCGTCCGGTCCGCCCGCCTCCCCTTGGATAAAGTCCACCACGAGCGTGGGCACGAGCACGGCGGCGCGCGTCTCGACGCTCAGCCGGTTCAAGGCCCTCCAATTGTCCAGGCCGACCGTCTCACCCGCCAACCCGCCTGAGTCGAAATGCCCGAGGAACAGGGGCAGCTCCGCCGGTGCGAACACCACGACGCTGGCGCCGGCGCCGAAATCCTGCACATGCGGCCGGTCCGGCGAACACGGTGTGAAGGACAACATTCCATAACCCTTGCTCGCGCGCAGCACGCCGGGATCGACCGCCGTGACACCCTCCCTGGCGAGCTGGGCCTTGAAGTCCTCATACGCCTCCTCGGTGATCCGCTGGAAATCCGCGGCCTCCACGCCGGTAAGGGTCACCTTGTGGCCCGCCGCCGCCGCGCTCTCGAGGTTGAAAGCCACCCGGAACCCGGCGATCAGGACCCGTTCCGACCGGCTCAGGATTTTCCGCGCCGTGACGCTGGCGCGCTTCTCGAACACCGCCTCCGCGGCCCGCCCCGCGGATGGCATGGCGGCCAGGACCGCCAGCAGCAGGACGGGGAGGAGGCGCGCGTTCATGCGCGCCATCCTATCCCGTGGCCGGAATCACCGCCATGCGTAGAATTGCGTAGGCCTTCCTAGAACTTCAACTCCACGCGCTTTCCGCCCGCAGCGGCCGAGGCGTAGATCGCTTCGACCACCACCATGTCGCGCCGGCCCATTTCGCCGGGCACGAGGCTCGGACGCTTCAACACGATGTCCTGCGCAAAGGCGTCCATCTGCAGCGCCTGCTGGCTCGCCGGCGGCGTGACCGTCACCGGACCGCGGCTCGTGGCGGCCTTCAGGCCGCGGTAGCTGTAGGCGGGGCCGACCTCGAACCAGCCGCCCTTGGCCTCCGCGCGGAAATCGTTCCGGTTGCTGTTGTAGCTGGTGTAGCTCTCGGCCTTGGCGCCGTTGGCGAACTCCAGCGTCCACTCGATGCTCTCCTCGACATCCACGAAGAAATCCGGACGCGCCTTCGGCAGCTCGCGCGCGGTGAGCGCCACGGCGGGCACGGAGCCCGCGGCCATGAACGATTCCTGGATCACGTAAACACCGAGGTCCATCAACGGGCCGCCGCCGGCGAGCGCCTTTTGCGCGCGCCACTGGTGCCGCCCCATCGTGAACGCAAAGCCGCCCGACATCTGCATGAACGGTCCGAACTCCTCCGTGCGCACCAGCCGGCGCAGTTCCTCGTGGAAGGGATCGTAGTGCAACCGGTAGCCGATCGCGAGGCGCACGCCCGCCTGCCTGCAGGCCGCCAGGATCGCGTCGCACTCGGCCACGGTGTTGGCCATGGGCTTCTCGCAGATCACATGCTTGCCCGCCTTCGCCGCCGCGATCGCATGCTCGGCGTGCAGGCCGTTCGGCGTCACGACATACACGATGTCGATGTCGGGATTGTCCGCCATCCGCGCCATCGTGTCGTAGGAATAGACGCTGGTCTCGGGAAACCCGTATTCGGCGGCCCACTTGAGGCCCTTCTCCCGCGAACCGGTCACCACGCCGGCGAGCCGGCAATGCCCGGTGATCTTCAGTGCGGGCCCGAGCTGGCCGGTGCTGTAACCACCCAGACCCACCAGCGCCACGCCGAGCTTGCGACCGCCGGTTGCCTGCGCCCACAAGGGCCGCGAGGTGGCGACAAGGGCGCCGAGCGCGGAAAGCTGGCCGAGGAAACGACGACGGGAAACGGAAGACGGGGTCGGGAGGTGCATGGAATGGGGGGGTGGCGCGAACCATGCCCCAAACCGGCCCCCGCGCAAGCGGCGGCTGCGTCTCAAGTTCCGCGCGCCGCCTCAACCCGGCAGGCGGAAGGTCTCGAGCTGCCGCTTCAGCTCCATCATGAACGCCGCGGCGCCGGCGCCGTTGACCACGCGATGGTCGAAGGTCAGCGACAGGGTCACGACCTCGAGCGGATACACCTGACCGCCGTCGCGGATCATCTTTTCGTGGGCGGCACCGATGAACAGCGTGCTCATGGCCGGCGGCACCACGATCGGCGTGGCGTTCTCGACACCGAAGGCACCCAGGCTGCTGATGTTCAGCGGCGCCTGCACCTCGGTCATCCGGCCGGCGCGCGTCTCCTCGACGGCGCGGTTGTAGGCGGTGACGAAATCGGACCACGCCAGCTTGTTGGCGGCGGGAATGGCCGCCGTGCCGAGCCGGTCGCCCTCGAGCGCCACGGCCACGCCAAGTTCGAAGTCACCCAGCTCGTGGATCACGCCTTCCTTGTTCACCACCCGCCGGAAACCGGCGTGCTGCTCCATCGTGCGGGTGACACACCATGCCATCATGGCGGAAGGCGACGGCGCGGCCTTGCCCTGGGTGGCCTTGGCCTGTTCGCGCGCGAGGCGGACCGGCTCCCAGCGGCAGTCCATGAGCAGGTTGGCGGGCACGACCGTGTCGAGCCGCTTGGTGATCGCAGGGGAAAGGGCGGGCGGACGGACGTTGCCTTGCATAAGCTTCGGGGCGGCGGTCGCGGCCGCGCTCGGCGCCAGCGCCGAGCGGGCGATGGACGGAGCCGGAGCGGAAGACGCCTTCTGCTCCGGAGCCTTCGCAACCGCGCCTTCAACCGGCAACCCGGCGACGCTGGCCGCATCGCCTGTGACCACGGCGATGTCCTGGCCGATCAGCACGGTGTCCTCGACCTTCACGCGCCAGGCCTTGAACGTGCCGGCGAACGACGCCTCGACCGGATACACGGCCTTGTCGGTTTCGAGTTCGCACAGCACCTCGTCGTGCTTCACGGCATCGCCGGGCTTCTTGTTCAGGGTGACCACGCGGGCGGAGCGCAGCCCCTCGCCCATGATCGGCACGCGCACAATGATGTCCTGCGTGCCGGAAATGACGGTGTTCTGCGGCGAATGCGCCTCGGCCGGGGCGGCCGCCGGGGTGGCATGGGATTCCGCGTGCGCCGGGTGATCGGCCGCGGCCAGGTCCTGCCCGCGCGCCACGTCGAGCGCAAGCGTGCGGCGGATGGCGTCGAGGATGCGCGGCACGTCGGGCAGCGCGGCATACTCGTAGATCGGGTTGTAGCCGATCATCACGTTGCCCTTCGACACGAGCAGCGGCGGGGCGCGCAAGGCGGCCCAGAGGTCGGGCCGGCCCATGAGGTGCGTGATGATCATCTGGCCGACCGAGCAGTTCTCGGTGTCCTCCTGCACGATGACGAGCCGGCCGGTCTTGCGGACGGAATCCTCGATGGCGGTCTTGTCCCACGGCACGATCGAACGCAGGTCGATCAGCTCGACCGAGGCCGCGCCGCCGAGCTCGGCCAGCGCTTCCTGCGCCTTCTCGACGGTGTTGCCCCAGGCCAGGAGCGTGAGGTCCGTGCCCTCGCTGAGACGGCGGGCGGAGCCGAAGGGAACCGGCGTGATGGCCGTCGGGGTTTCGCGTTCGGCCCAGAGCATGTGCTTGGGCACAAGAAAAAGCGTGATGTCCTCCGCGTGCATCGCCGTCCAGAGGAGGCCGGCCGCATCCTCGGGCGTGGACGGGATCACGATGTTGATGCCCGGGAAATGCGCGAAGACCGACTCGTTGGCCTGCGAGTGCCAGAGCGCGCCGCCGGGCAGGTACGCGCCGTACGGGGCGTAGAACACGGCCGGCACCTTCCACTCGCCGTTCGTGCGCCAGCGCAGGTTGGCCAGGTTGGAAACCAGCTGGTTGAAACCCGGATAGATGAAATCGATGAACTGGATCTCGAACACGGGCCGGCGGCCGTAGAGCGCGAGTCCGCCGGCGATGCCGATGATCGTGGACTCGGCCAGCGGCGAGTTGAACACCTGCGCCGGAAAATCGGTGGAGAGCTTCTGCGTGAGCCGGAACACGCCGCCCTTCGGGTCCTCGACGTCCTCGCCGAAGATCATGCGCGCGGGATCGGCGTCGAGGCCGGCGCGCAGCGTGCGGTTGATCAGGTCGCCCATGCGGTACTTGCCCGCCTTGAACAGCTCGCCGCCCAGCTCGGGCGCGGCGCCCATGGACTCGATCATCAGGTCGGCGGCGCGCGGGTTCTCGGCCTTCTCCGCGGAGGCGTAGTCGAGGCGCACCTTCTCGCGGAGGTCGGCCTCGATCTTCTCGTACTCCTTCTCGGTGAGGTCGCCGTCCTTGATCATCTGCCGCTTGAGCGTGCGGATCGGATCGTGTTGCTCGAGGCGGGCGATGTCCTCCTTGGAACGGTAAAGCGTGTGGTCGTCGGAGCTGGTGTGGCTGGAAAGGCGTTCCATCTTCACCCAGAGGAAGACCGGGCCTTCGCCGGCACGGATCGCGGCCAGCGCCTGCTGCGTCGCCGCGTGCACGGCGAGCGGGTCGGAGCCGTCGAGCACCTGCCATTGCGCGGGATTGACGACCTGCAGCGCCAGCGGGTTGATGCCGCGGGTCGGGGTCGAGATGCCGTAGGCGTTGTCCTCGACGATCAGCAGGAGCGGCAGCTTCTTTTCCCGCGCAAAGCTGACCGCCTCGTAGAAGTCGCCCTGGCGGGTGGCGGCATCGCCGATGCTGGTGACCACCACGCCGTCCTTCTGGTCGAGCTGAAGGCCCCAGGCGATGCCGCAGGCGGGCACGAGCTGGGCGCCGGTCGGCGTCGGCACGCTGACGATGTTGAGCTCCCGCGAACAGTAATGCGCGGGCATCATGCGTCCGCGGGTGGCGGAATCGCGCTTCGCAAAATACTCCAGCGCGAGCTGCCGGGTCGTCATGCCGCGCCCCATGCAGAGGCCGCGGTCGCGGTAATAGGGGGCGAGGTAGTCTCCGCCGCGCAGTTGGATGCCGAGCGCCGCCATCGCCTCGTGGCCGCGCCCCGACACGTGGAAATGACCCTTCCCCTGCCGGTTCAGGCTCTCCTCGCGGAGGTCGCCGTGGCGGCTTTCGAGCATCGTCACCAACAGGTGGCGCTTCTGTTCTTTGTTGAGGGTCGCGACCTTGGCCATGGGCAGAGGGGCAGCGGGGATTAGCCGGCAATCCGCCGCGAACTGCAACGAATTTTTCTTTTCCTCAAACCGTCCGTCGCGGCGCGCCCTGGAGCACGGCCCGCTTGCCGATCGCGGCGACGAATCCGAGCACGCGCACGGCCGTCTCGCGCGAGGTCTGCGACGCGATCGTCACCTGGACCTGCGGGCTGGCGGCCACGGGGTCGAAAAACTGCAGGCCGATCAGCCGCTGCGGCCCCGGCGTCACCGCGGTCAGCTCCTCCAGTCCGGTGGCGGACGCCGCGGAGGCCAGCAAGGCCTCGGGCGGCATGATGCCGGCAAACCCGGCGAACCGCGCGCGCTTCGAGGCGACATCCTCCGTCACCAGATCGATGAGCATGTCGCAAAATTCCATGTCCTCGAGGCCCGTGGTGATGCCGATGCCCCCCATCGCCTTGTGCGCGGCGGCATGCGTGATCTCGTTGCGTCCCTCCATCTCGCGAAACAGTTCGCGGATGAGGCCGACGGCCTGGGTGAGCGCGCCGGCCTCCTTGTCGTGCATCACCACGCCGAGTCCCTGCGCCGCGCACCAGTGCGCGAGGCCCGTCGCCGTGCGGCTGGTGCCCACGATGCCGATCGCCCGCAACGGCTTCGGCGCCGGAAGGTCGGGCGCGGCGGGTGGAAACCAGGGATTGAGCGAGGGGGACGGATTCGAGGACATCACGAACGTTGTCGGGCGGCATACACGCCGGCTCCGGGCCCGACAACAGTAATATCGTCACCGTCCGGCGAACTTGCGCAGGTATTTCAACGCCACCGCAAAATCCTGCGGCAGCGGCGCGGCGAGCGTCATCGGCTCCCGCGTCGCGGGATGCGTGAACGTGAGGGCACCGGCGTGCAGCGCGAGCCGCGCGATCAGCGGACGCTCCTCGTCGCGCCCCTTGTAGCGGCGCTTGAGATCCGACAGCAGCAGGCGCGTCTCGTCGCCGTAGAACGGATCGTTGAGGATCGGCGTGCCCGAGGCCGCGAGGTGCACGCGGATCTGGTGCGTGCGCCCCGTGAGCGGCCGGCACTCGAGGTGCGCGAACCCGCCGCGACCGCTCGCCTGCGGGAAACGCGCGAGCACCTTGAAATCCGTGACGCTCGCCTTGCCGTGCTTTTTCACCACGCACATGCGGCCGGGCTTCGCGTCATCCTCCTTCAGCACGAAATCCACCGTGTAGGCATCCGCCGGCGGCAGACCGGCCGTGAGCGCCTCGTAGACCTTGGCCACCGTCTTCGACTGGAACTGCCCGCTGAGAAAATCGAGGGCCGGCTTCGTCTTCGCACAGAGCACGAGTCCGCTCGTGTCGGCGTCGATGCGGTGCACGTTGGCCACGCCGTGGCCCATCTTTTCGTGGACCAGGTCCATGAGATTCACCCGCGACTTGTCCCAGCGGTCCGGCGCGATGAGCAGCCCGCTCGGCTTGTCGAACGCGATCAGGTGTTCGTCTTCGAAGATGACGGGCGGCAGCGAGGGCATGAAGGCGCTTTCTCGCCGGACGACCGGCCGCGGGCAATCCAATACCTTCGCCCGGCCGGTTGGAAAATTGCCAGTGACCCGCGCGGGACGACCGTCTAGTCATCCCGCCAGCCATGACGCTGGCGCCGCGCTTTCTCGTCAATTTCTGGGCCCGACGCCTCGTCGCGCGGTTCGGTCGGCGGCTGCGCGCGCCCGGACACGACCGGCGGGGCCAGCAGGCCGCGCTCGCGCGCTGGCTCGCCCTGACGGCGCGCACGGAGTTCGGCCGCCAGCACGGACTGGACGCGACAACCACATACGCGCAGTTCCGCGACCGGCTGCCGCTCCGGAGCACGGAGGCCTTTCAACCGCTCGTCGCGCGCATGGCGGCCGGCGAACGCGACGTGCTGCTGCCCGGCCGCTGCCCGCTGTTTGTGGAAACCGCCGGCACCACGGGCGAGCAACGCCGCCTCCTGCCCGCCCCCAAGGCGATGCTCGATCACTTCGGCGCCGCGCTCCGCGATGCCTGGTTTCTCCAAGCCCTGCGCGCGGGCCACGCCCGCGTCTTCCTCGGACGCCACCTGCACCTCGGCGCCAGCATCGCCGTGAGCGAAGACCGGAACCGCTACCGCACCAGCCTCGACGGCCTGCTGACCCTTTGTCTGTCGGCGTGGACGGAAGCCAACCTGCGCGCCCCCGCCGGCGAGATCGCGGCGCTGCCCGAGGGGCCCGACAAGATTGCCGCGACCGTGGGCGCCATGCTCCGGAAAAACGTCACCCTCGTGGCCGGCACTCCGGAAAAACTCGCCGCGCTCGCCGAGATTGTCCACGCCGCCGCGCCGGATCCCGGGGTCCCTGGACCGCTGCTCACCACGCTCTGGCCCCGGCTCGAATGTTGCGTGCACACCGGGGCACCGCTCGGGCTGTTTGCCGAACCGGTGCGCGCCGCGCTCGGTCCCGGCGTGAGGCTGCACGAGGTTTACGCCGCCGCCGAAGGGCTCTTCGCCGCCCAGGATGCCGGTGCTCCCGAGAGCCTGCGGCTCCTCACCGACGCCGGTGTTTTTTTCGAATTCCTGCCGTTGGCTTCCTTCCACGAATCGACCCTCGATCGCGCCGGGGCGGCCTGCGTGCCGTTGGAACACGTGTGTCCCGACACCGACTATGTGCTGGTCGTCACGACGCCCGCCGGCCTTGGCCGCTGCGTGCCGGGCGACATCGTGCGGTTCGTTTCGACCCAGCCGCCGCGCCTGCGGTTCATCGGGCGTATCGCGCACCGCCTGAACCTCACCGGCGAGCGCGTGGACGAGACCGCCATACGCGAGGCGTTGCGCGCCGTCTGCGCGCGCAATTCCTGGCAGCCGATCGCCGTGCACGCCGCGCCCTACATCGAACGCTCCGGCGCCGGCCTCGTCATGCAGGCGCATGAATGGTGGATCGAACTGGGCGCCCGCGCGATGCGCACCCCGATGGCCAACATCCTCGCCCCCGAACTCGACGCCGAACTCGCCCACCGGCTCCCCGCCTACGCGCTGCGACGCGAGCAACGGCAGCTCGGCCTGCCGCTCGTGCGGCTGGTGATGCCCGGCCTGTTCGACACCTGGGCGCGTCATCATGGCAAAACCGCCGGTTTGGCCAAGCTTGCGGCCTGTCGCTCCGACCGCCTCATCGCCGACCAGCTCGCGACGCTGGCCCCGTTTCACCAGGATTCGCTGGCATCCTCCCGGTCGCCGGCGTGACCCGGGACCGGAAGGAGAATCAGGAACTCACTCCGCGCCGTCCGTTTTCTTGGTGCGGGATTTCTTCGTCGCGGCGGCGTCCTTGGCGTTGATCCACACCTCGCCCTTGGCGCTGATGTTGAGCCAGTAAAGTTCGCCGCCATGTTCGGCGAAGGTCGGTTTTCCCTTCGGCGACTCGGGCGGCGTGAGACCGGCGGCAGCCAGGGCGGCCATGACCGTCTCGGGCGACTGCTCGAGCCGGGTGGCGACCTCGCTGACGAGCGCAGTCACACCTTCGCCCCGCTTCTTCGGCTGCATCAGCAGACGAACCGCCGCGAGCGTGTGCTCGGGCTGCGCGGAGGACGGGGCCGGGATCGGTGCGACTTCGAAGGCGGGCACCGCGGGAACGGCCGGCGCGGATTCCGCGACGGGCTCGGACCGGGCCGCGGCGGGCTCCGCCTCGGGAGCGGAGCCGTCGGCGGGGGCGGGCGTTCCAGCATTGTCCGCCGGAGCCTCGGCCGGTGCTTGGGCGCCGGTAGCGGACTTCGGTTCGCCCGCGTCCTGTTTCGCCGCGCCGCGGTGTTTGCGGGTCAGCTCGGCGTTGATCCAGACTTCGCCGCGCTGGTTCTTGTTGAGCCAGTAGGTGAAATCGCCCACGGCCACCTCGAAGCGCTGATCTCCCTCGGGCAGCTTGACGCCGTGCTCACCCAGCTGCGCGAGCAGGCCGGCCTCGTCGGTCTTGAAGGCCTTGGTGAGGTACTGGAAGCTGCCGGACCAGCCGTGGCCGCGACGGTTGCGGCGCATCTGGCCGCGGACCTTGTCGAGGAAAGTCTTGGGCGCGCGCGACGGGCTGTCCTGCGCGGCGGAGGTTTCCTGGCCGGATGCGGCGCCCTCGTCGGCGGCCTGGCTCCCCTCGGAATTTTCCGTCGCGGAACGCGGCTCGGCGGAGCCGGCCTCCACAGGCTGAGCGGAGGCGGGCTCCTCGGTGTTCTCGAGGCGCTTGCCCTGCACGACGCGGAAGACGGGCTGCGGCTTGTCGCGCAGATTCACCCAGATCTCGCCGCGGCGGTTGATGTTCACCCAGTAGAGTTCGCCTTCGTATTCGACGTAGACGGGTTTGGCGTTCTCGTCGGCGGGGATCTGGAAGCCGCACTCGACGAGGGCGGTCTTCAGGTCGGACTCGTCCAGCTTCCACTTCTTCGCCAGGAAATCGAGCCCCACGCTCATGCCGGGGCCGCGCTGGTTGCGGCGCATGTGCGGACGGATCGCATCGAAGAAGGCCGGCAGCTCGTCTTCCTCGGCGAGCTTGTCCCACTCGTCCTTCGGCGCGGCGGCGCCGTTCTCTTCGTCCGGGGCGTCCTCGTCATCGTCGCGCGAGGTGTCGCGCAGGCGGCGCAGGTCGCCGTCGGCGCCGGTTTTTTCCTCCGCCAGGAAGGTTTCGGCCTCTTCCTCGGCGGAGACAGCCTGGCCGGTGCCGGCCTTGAACTTGGCCTCGAATTCCGCGCGCAGCTTGTCGGCCTCGGCGCGGGCCGCCGCCTTCGCGGCGTCCTCCAGCGTCCAGTCCTTCTGCGTGGAGCGTCGGGCCAGCCCGTGGAAGGCCAGCGCATTGTCAGGCGGTTGGTGGAAGCTGATGATCTCCCAGTTTTCCTGCCCCAGATCGTTCAGAAATTTCTCCATCAGCGCCGGGCTCGCGAAGCCGCCCTTGCCGCTGCTGATGACCTTGTATTCCCAGTTGGACATAGGGCGGAAGGCATCGCGTAAGCACGGAACCGACGCGAGCCAATTGTTCGGACGCCGGTGTGACACGGCGGAGCACTTGCAGCCCGGAGGGTTCTGGGCAGATTGCCCGACCCGCATGAAAACCACGTCCGCTTTCCTGCTCGGCGCCGGCCTGCTGCTCGCCCCCCTGGCCCAGGCCGCCCTCGCCCCCGAGGCCGACAACGCCGGCCTCACCCTCCCCCCGGGTTTCCGCGCGATCATCGTCGCCGACAAGCTCAAGTCCCTGCGCAACCTCACCGTCGCACCCAACGGGGACATCTACGCCAAGACCCGCCAGGACGGGATCTACGCGCTCCGCGACACCGACGGCGACGGCCGGGCCGACCTCGTGAAGGAATTCGGCTCCGGCGGCGGCACCGGCATCGCCGTGCACAACGGGTGGCTCTACCACTCCACGGACAGCAACATCTACCGTTACAAGCTCATCCCCGGCGAACTCGTGCCCGGCGGTGAACCCGAGCGCATCGTGCGCGACCTGCCCAACCGCCGCCAGCACGCGGCCAAGGCGTTCGCCTTCGGCGCCGACGGGCGGCTCTACGTCGAGGTCGGCTCGCCGTCCAACGCCTACGGCGGCGCCAAGGACCGCGCCCCCGGTGCGAAGGGCGAGGACCCGACCGAGTTCCTCAAGACCTTCGGCGGCTACTGGAGCTTCGACCCGGACAAACCCGACCAGACCCAGGCCGACGGCATCCATTTCTCCACGGGCCACCGTCACTCCACCACGATCGCGCTGCATCCGGTTTCGAAACAACTCTTCGTCGCCATCCATGGGCGCGACCAGCTGAACACCGTCGCCCCGCAGTTCTTCACCGACGACGACAACGCCGAGAACCCCGCCGAGGTTCTCCATGCCCTGACCAAGGGCGCGGACTTCGGCTGGCCCTTCACCTACTGGGATCCGCGCGCCAAACAACGGAAGCTGAATCCCGAATACGGCGGCGACGGCAAGAAACTCGCCGAGCCCGGCAAATACCCCGACCCGCTCATCGGTTTCCCCGCGCACTGGGCGCCGATGCAGCTCGCATTCAACCCCGGCGCGCAATTCCCCGCGAAATACCGCCACGGCGGCTTCCTTGCCTTCCACGGCTCGTGGAACCGCGCCCCGCGCCCGCAACGCGGCTTCAACGTCGTCTTCATCCCCTGCGACGACAAGGGCTGGCCGACCGGCGACTGGGAGGTTTTCGCCGACAACTTTGCCGGCAAGACCGAGATCGCCTCGCCTGGCGACGCCAGACACCGCCCCAACGGCGTGGCCTTCGGCCCCGACGGCTCCCTCTACATCTCGGATTCCCAGGCCGGCCGCATCTGGCGCATCATCTACACCGGCGGCCAGTGAGAGTCATCGCCGGCTTTTTTCTGGTTTTCGTCCTGGCCGCATGCTCGAAGCCGGAGCCGGTCGCTCCCGTCGCCCCGGTCCGGACCTCCGCGTCGCCGGCCGCCACTCCCGCGCCCGGCGATCCGGTGTCCGCAGGTCCGGCGCCCGATGGCGCCGCGCTTTTCGCCGCCACCTGCGCCACGTGCCACATGGCCGACGGCTCCGGTGTGCCTTTCCTCCAACCTTCGATCAAGGGCAGCGCCTGGATTTCCAATCCTGATCCGCAACCGCTGCTCTCGCTGATTCTCCGCGGCTCCGCGGTTCTCGGCGAAGCCGCGCAAGCCTACGACAACGACATGGCGCCGCAGGAACATCTGACCGACGCCGAGATCGCGGCGATCGCCACCTACGTCCGCACGCGCTTTGCCGCCACCCCGGTTGAAAAACCCGTCACCGCCGAGGAGGCGACTCTCGCCCGCTCCCGCCCGGGCCTGCCGTAATGAAGGACGCACACACCTCCACTCGTTGTAGGGCGGGGTCGCCGAACCCCGCCGCGATGACGGAAATGGCTTCGCTGCCAGGCGGGGTTCGGCGACCCCGCCCTACAGCTTTGCGCCTGCTGTCGCTGGCTCTGCTGGCCGTCGCTCCCCTGCCCGCCCAGACCATCGAGCTGCCCTCGGTCGTCGTCACCGCCGCCCGCACCGCCGAGCCGCCCGAACAGGTGCCCTTCTCCATCGCTGCGCTTTCCGGCGAACAGCTCCGCGCGAATCCCGCGTCCACCGCCGATGGCGCGCTGCGTTCCGTGCCGGGGTTCAGCCTGTTCCGCCGCAGCGACAGCCTTTCCGCCAACCCGACCGCCCAGGGCGTGTCGTTGCGCGGCCTCGGCCCGAGCGGCGCCAGCCGTTCGCTGGTGTTGCTCGACGGCGTGCCGCTCAACGATCCCTTCGGCGGCTGGGTGGCCTGGAGCAAGGTGCCGCGCGAATCGCTCGCCGGCGCCGAGATCGTCCGCGGCGGCGGCGCCACCGCCTGGGGCAACGCCGCCCTCGGCGGCATCGTGCAGCTCTTCACGGAGAACCCCGGCGCGACGCGCGGACGCCTCGCCGCCGGCTACGGCGAAGCCGACACCCGCAGCGTTGAGCTGGCCCTGAGCCAGCCGCTCGGTCCCGGCACCCTGCAGGTGCTCGGCCGCGATTTCGCCACCGACGGCTTCGTGCTCGTCTCGCCCGAGGATCGCGGCCCCGTCGACCAACCGGCCGCCAGCGAACACCGCTGGCTTGCCGCGCGCTGGCGGCAGGAACTCTCGCCCGGCATCCAGCTCACGCTGACCGCCCGCACCTACGACGAGGATCGCAACAACGGCACGCCTTACCAGCGCAACGCTTCGCGCGAGGACTTCGCCTCGGTCGCCTTGTCCGGCTCAACCGGCCCGGCCTTCGCCTGGGATGCCGTCGCCTACGCGCAGGACCAGTCGTTCGCCAGCACCTTCGGTTCCGTCAACGCCACGCGCACGGCCGAGACGCCAGCCAGCGACCAGTTCGCCGTGCCTGCCGAGGCCTTCGGCGCGGCCTGGACCGGCGTGTGGAAAAACGACACGGGACGCACGAGCGCGGGACTCGACTGGCGTCGCGTACGCGGCGAGACGCGCGAGCACTTCACCTTCAGCGCCGGCGCATTCACCCGCGAACGCGTCGCGGGCGGCACGCAGGAGACGGTCGGGGTCTTTGCCCTGCATGAGCGCGCCCTCGCCCCCCGCGTCCGCGCGACGCTCGGTGGACGCGTGGACCTCTGGCGCGAAACCGGCGGACACCGACGCGAGACCGAACGCGCCACCGGCAACGTGCTCCGCGAGGAAACCTACGCCAGGCGCGACGGGGTGGAGTTTTCGCCCAGCGCCGGCCTGGTCTGGCAGCCTGCCGCCGGCTGGCGCCTGCGCGCCGCGACGCAGCATTCCTTCCGCCGCCCGACGCTCAACGAGCTTTACCGTCCCTTTCGCGTCGGCAACGTGATCACCGAAGCCAACGCCACGCTCGAGACGGAACGCGCCACCAGCGCCGAGCTTGGCGCCGATTACACGCAGGGCGCGCTGACCCTCGGCGCTGCGGTGTTCTGGAATGACCTGCGCGACGCCGTCGGCAATGTCACCCTTCATCGCGGTCCCGGCACCTTCCCGACCGTCGGCTTCGTGCCTGCCGGCGGCCTCGGACGCCAGCGCCTCAACCTCGACCGCACGCGCGTGCAGGGCGTCGAACTCTCGGCCCGCTGGACGCCTGTCACCACGCTGACGTTGACGGCCGACTACCTCTATAACGACGCGACGGTTCGTTCTGCCTCGGCGGCCCCCGCCTTGGCCGGCAAGCGTCTCGCCCAGGTGCCGCGTCATGTCGCGGCGTTCGGCGCCTCGTGGCAGCCCGTGAAGCCGCTTACGCTCACGCCCCGCGCCCGTTTTCTCGGACAGCAGTTTGAGGACGATGAAAACCAGCTCCGCCTTGCCGCCGCGCTCGTCGTGGATCTTGGCCTCAGCTACCGCCTCACGGCGTCCAGTGAACTCTTCCTCAATGCGGAAAATCTCACCGACGAGCGCATCGAAACCGGCCGCAGCGCCGACGGCCTCGTGAACACCGGCAGCCCGCGCCTCGTCCTCGGCGGCCTGCGCCTGGCCTGGTAACCCCGCCTTCCCGCCCCGGTTATCGGATCCTTGCGTCTCTCGCTCGGGAGACCTTGGACCACGCTCCTACCTCTCCAGTCTCCTTCCTTCGAATGACCATCCGAAAATTTGTCATATAATATATGACAAACTCACAAAAACTCCGATTTGCTCATCTGGAATCATGACGTGGAAGTTTGTCATACATTATATGACAAATTTCCGCCAAGCGCAGCGGGCATCAATCAGATCTCCACGAAGAGGGGCGGTTTTCCGGGCGCGCTGAGACACGCCCTCCGCTTGCACGAACCGGGCATCGGTGCATGCTCCGAAAATTGCCCCCATGAAAATCCCCACGCTTGCGCTGACCGCGCTTTCCGCCGCCATGCTCTCCGCCGCCCCCGCCCCGATCACTTCGACGTCAGCACCTTACCCGAAGGACACCAAGGCTTCGCTCGAACGGCTCGACCCCGCGCTCGACGCCTTGATCGATTCCGGTGCCGTCATCGAAAACCTCGGCTCCGGCTTCAACTGGTCCGAAGGCCCGATCTGGATGCCGGCGCTGAACGCACTTCTTTTCAGCGACGTACCTGAAAACCGGGTCTATCGGTGGAAGGACGGCGAGGGCATCAAGGTTCACCTCGAGCCCAGCGGCTTCACCGGCACCCAGTACAACGGACGCGAGCGCGGTTCCAACGGGCTCACGCTCGACGGACAGGGCCGGCTCGTGCTCGCGCAACACGGCGACCGTCGCATCGCCCGCCTCGCCACCGACGGCAAAAGCTTCGAAACCGTCGTGGACCGCTTCGAAGGCGCCCGCTTCAACAGCCCCAACGACCTCTGCTTCGACCGCGCCGGCAACCTCTTCTTCACCGACCCGCCCTATGGCCTGCCCTCCGACGTGAAGCAGGAAATCCCCTTCCAAGGGATCTTCCGCCTGGGCACCGACGGCAAGCTGACTGTCATCGGCCGCGACATGAGCCGTCCCAACGGCATCGCCCTCTCGCCCGACGAGCGCACGCTCTATGTCGCCAGCACCGACGGTGACGAGCCGTGGGTGAAAGCCTACGCGCTCAACGCCGACGGCAGCGTCGCCTCGAGCCGCATCTTTTTCGACGGATCGGACCTCATGAAGCGCACCGGACGCCGCGGCGGCTTCGACGGCCTGAAGGTGGACGCGCAAGGCAACATCTGGACCACCGGCCCGGGCGGCGTACTGATCATCAGCCCCGAAGGAAAACATCTCGGCTCGATCCTCACCGGCCGCGCCACCGCCAACTGCGCCTTCGGCGACGCCGACCACCAGACCTTCTACATCACCGCCGACGAAGCCCTGCTGCGCGTCCGCACCAAGGTGAAGGGCGCCGCCCGCTGAGTGATTGCCTGTAGGGCGGGGTCGCCGAACCCCGCCTTGAACGCGACGGCTTGATCGAAGAAAGGCGGGATCAGCGATCCCGCCCGCACCCTGCGCTCGTCCGCGCGGTACGGGATTTTCTGCGTGTCCTTCGCCCCCTTCGTGGTTGAGTCATGCCATGCGCCGCCTCGACCAACTCCTTGCCAACCTCGGCTACTGCTCCCGCCGCGAGGCGCGCGACTGGGTGCGCGAGGGTCGCGTCACGGTACGGGGCAAGCCCGTGAAGGATTTCGGGGCCAAGGCCGATCCGGCCGACGTGCGCATCGACGGTGAACCGCCCGACCATCCCGACGGCCTGCTGCTCCTGCTGCACAAGCCCACCGGCCTCGTCTGCTCGCATGACGAACGCGAGGGCCCGAACGTCTATTCGCTGCTCCCGGAACGCTGGCGCCGGCGCAACCCGGTCGTCACCTCCATCGGCCGGCTCGACAAGGAGACCAGCGGCCTGCTGCTGCTCACCGACCAGAGCGACCTCGTGCATCGCCTCACCTCGCCGAAGCACAAGGTCCCGAAGGTCTATCGCGCCACCCTCGATGCCGACCTGCCCGCCGGCCTTGCGGCCCTTTTTGCCGCCGGCACGCTCGTGCTGAACGGCGAGGACGCCCCCTGCGCGCCGGCCACGTTGCGCGAGCTCGGCCCGCGCGAGGCCGAGCTCACGCTCACCGAAGGCAAGTACCACCAGGTCCGCCGCATGTTCGCCAGCCAGGGCTGCGAAGTGCTCACGCTGCACCGCGCGCGGTTTGGCCACCTCGAACTCGGCGACCTCCCCGCCGGCCGCTGGCGCGAGCTGCCGTTGGAGGAATTTGTCCGCGCATCCCGCGAATAAACCCGAATCCCGTTCTTTCCATTCGAGCCTGTTCGCGTCATTAGCGGGCCCATGACACTTCCCACCCTCACCGGCGCCGAAAAGACCAAGCTCCGCGGCCGCGGCCAGACGCTGCCCGATGGCGCGTGGCTAGGCCGGGACGGCGTGACGCCGGCCTTCCTGACGGAGCTCAACCGGCAGTTCGCCACCCATGATCTCGTGAAGCTGCGCTTCACCGGCGGACAGGACCGGCACGAACGCGCGGCGCTGTGCGACCGGGTCGCGCACGATGCGGCGTGCCTGTGCGTCGGTGCGGTCGGCCATACGGCGCTCTTCTGGCGCCCGCGGCCGGAGCCGGCGGGCGCACCGCAAACCTGAGATCAGTCGGCGCCCGTCACGCGGAACATGATGGTGATCTGCGTGCGGGTGTTGACGGGACGTCCGCCCTTGTAGCCGGGCTTGAACTTCCATTTCAACACGCCGTTGATCGCGGCCTCCTCGAACCGGCGGTGCCGGGCCGAGATGGCGCGGGGCATGAGCACCTCGCCTTTCGCGCTGATGATGAACTCGAGCGTGACCGCGGACTCGGGGAAATCGTTGCGCAGTTCCGTCGGGAACGACGGGGCCGGCTGGAACACGGCCTGCGGCTGACGATCGAGCTGCGAGACGTCGAAGATCTTGCCGAGCTTCTCGGCCGAACCGCTGCCGCGCGCGATGTTCACCGGGATGGCGTTCATGCGCACGGCGCTCGGATCGACATTGAGCTGCGGCGTGAGATCGAGCGGCTGCACGAAGGCGTTGACCGGCACGATGGTCGGCACGTCGGCCAGCATGGGCACGGCAATGGCGGGCGAGTCCATCGGTTCGCTATCCTCCAGCGACTCGACAGGCTTTTCCTCTTCCTCGTTCAAATCGGGCATCTCGATCTGCACGAGAGGCCCGTCGTCAACAATGACCGGTTTTGGCGGTGGGGTACGGTGGTTGAAGCCAAGCAGCGCCGCGGCGTGCAGGCCTACGGAAACAAGGACCGAAAGCACCACCACCCCGGAGGAGCGGTTGAGGGTCTCGTATTTCCACAGGCACGGCGCATCGTCGGCCGCGTCTCGGCGGGTGGAGTTGTAGTGATGAGGGTAGGCTGGGGTATGTTCACTCGGCCGACCCTCCATGGCGTGGGACATTTTGGGCATGGCCCAAGATACGACACCTGGTAAAGGCAGCCTCCGCATCTGTTGCGGCATGTGGCGCAGGTCTTGCCCGCGACCCGCGGGGCCTCGGCAAAGTCAGCGTTGCCCCGCCCGGCCCCGCGCTGCCAGCCTCCCGCCGTGACCCTCGCCGAACTCGGCTGGAACGACACTTTTGCCGCCGCCTTTGCGCCGCACGCCGCGGCCGGCTGCACGCCGGCGCGTGTCACGCTCGAACTGAAGGGATTCTTCGAGGTCACGGACGGGAACGGGGCGCGGCTGGGCGAGGCCTCGGGCCGCTTCACGCGCGATGCGCGCTCACCCGCCGATTATCCGGCCATCGGCGACTGGGTCGCCGTCACGCCCCTGCCCGGCGACGACACGCGCGCGATCATCCACGCCGTGCTGCCGCGCCGCACGAAATTCTCCCGCAAGGCCGCCGGCGAGCACTCCGTCGAGCAGGTTGTCGCCGCCAACGTGGACACCGTGTTCCTCGTCACCGCGCTCGACGGCAACTACAACCTGCACCGCATGGAACGCTACCTCGCCGCCGCCTGGGCCAGCGGGGCCGAGCCGGTGATTCTCCTCAACAAGGCGGACCTCAACGACAACACCGACGCCATCCTCGCCGAGCTTGGCATCGCCGGCCGCGGCGTGCCGGCGCACGTGGTGAGCGCCCAGACCCGTCGCGGACTCAGGGCGCTCGCCCCCTGGCTGCAGCCGGGCCGCACGGTCGCGCTCCTCGGATCCTCCGGCGTGGGCAAATCCACCCTCATCAACCGCCTCGTCGGCGAACGCGTGCAGGATACGCAGGAGGTGCGCGAGGCGGACAACAAGGGGCGCCACACCACAACCCAGCGCGAGCTGTTCGTCGCCCCGTCGGGCGTCATCGTGATCGACACGCCCGGCATGCGCGAACTCCAGCCCTGGGACGCCGCCGCCGGCATCGATGCGGCGTTCGGCGATGTCACCCGCTTCACCACGCGCTGCAAGTTCCGTGACTGTTCGCATACGGTCGAGCCGGGTTGCGCCGTGCGGGCCGCGCTGGTCGACGGCTCGCTTGAAAACGACCGGTGGCAGGCCTGGCAGCGCCTGCAGCGCGCCGCCGCCCACGAGGTGCGCCGCGTGAACCCCGAAGCCCGGCAGATGCAGAAGCGGGATCTCAAGAAGATCACCAAGCAGCTCCGCCAACGCGTGCACGAAAAGGCCGGGGACGAATGACCCCGCGCCACGACCGCCGACCGCATCGTTGACGAACCCTGAAAGCGACGCATCGTCCCAGGCATGTTCACCATCATCGGAGCAGACGGCAGGGAGTACGGACCGGTCACGGCCGCCACGATCAAGCACTGGATCGGCGACAACCGCGTGAACCTGCAGACGCGCGCCCGCCGGGCCGACCAATCCGAGTGGCGCACGATCGGAGACTTCACGGAGTTCAACCCCTCGGCCGTGCCGCCGCTTCTGGAGCATCCGGAAAGCGAGCCGCCCCCGGTGCCCGTTTTCATGGCGCCGGCGCAACCGGAACCGGTGGTGCCGGAGCTCGCCGGCAGGCTGACGCGGCTCGGGGCGTTTTTCGTGGATTACCTGCTCAGTGTGCTCGTCGCCCTGCCCGGCGCGTTGATCATCGGCCCCACCTTCCTCGACCTGGTGCTCACCGCCGCCCGCGGCGAGACGCCCGACTTCAGCACCGTCAACGCCGGTGCGCTGACGCTCGGCATGCTGGTGCTCGCGCTCGGCAGCCTGTTGCTCCTCATCGTGCAGATCGTGATGCTGAGCACGCGGGGCCAGACCATCGGCAAATGGCTGCTGCGCATCCGCGTGGTGCGCTACGCCGACGGCAGCCCGGTCGGTTTCGTGCACGGCTGGCTGCTGCGCAACTTCGTGCCCGGCCTGATCCAGCTCGTGCCGTGGGTCGGCTTCGCCTTCTACCTCGCGGATGCGTGTTTCATTTTCTCGCCCGAACGCCGCTGCCTGCACGACCTGATCGCCGGCACGAAGGTCGTGAAGGTTTGAGTGCCTGCCGACCGAGAGCGCCTAATATCGGACTATAGCCATCTGCGGCCGCAGGAAATTTTGAAACGCCTTAGGCGCAACCTGCGCTCCACGCAGGTTGCTTGATCGAGCCCGCGCGATGCGCGGGCCTCACCGTCAAACGTTCACTTCGTCGGACCGCCGGCTTTGCCGAGCAGAGCGTCGAGCGAGAGTTTGCCCGGGCCGAAGACCAGCACGACCAGCGACGCGAACAGGAAGAGGAAGGGCGCGGCGGTCACGAACTTGTCGGGATCGCTGCCGATGGCGTTGAGCGCATCGCGATCGGCCGTCCAGTACGCCGCCAACATGGTGAAGATGAGCGGCACCGACGCCGGGCGGGCGAAAAGCCCGAGCGCCAGCAGCGCACCGCCGACGCACTCGGTGCCACCGGCGAGCACGGCACTGATCCTGGGCAGCGGAATGTCGAGCGATTCGAAGAAGGACGCGGTGCGGGTGAGATGGGTGAGCTTGCCCCAGCCGGTCTGCGCGAACTGCCAGCCCCAGTAGAGACGGATGGCTAGGAGCAGCGGCGATTGCAGGAAATCGGCGACGGTGTCGATCTTGGCGAGAAGCGGGCGGAGTTGCATGGGGGAAGAAGTGTAATCGAGAGGAAAAGAGCAGGCAACGGCTGCAGGCCGATGTCTTGGAGGGCTCAGCTCCCGCTGAGCCGCGGCCCGGCGGGAGCCGGGCCCTCCATGATCAAGGATGTGGTTGCGGTCTCATCGTTTGCAGAACCACCCGAGCTGCATCCAGGTGCGGAACCAGTCCTGCACCTTCGGGGCCCAGGTGGCGCGGGCCTTCGCGCTGCGCGGCAACCCGGCGGCCAGGGCGGCGGCGAGCGGTTTGCCGGCGCGAATCGCGAGCAACACCTTGCATGCCTCGGGTTCGAGTCGCTTGAAGTAAACCCGTCCGTCCATGCGATGCACGGCCACGGCGCAACGCGCGCGTTTCGGCAGCGGCACGCGGCGGACCTTTGCGCGGCGCACGCCGGTCGGGGCGTTGCTGGCATCGCCGCGCAACAGCGCATCCCGCTTCTTGAGCGCAATCAGGAAATCGTCCACCGGATGGTCCAGCAGGAGCAGTTGCAGGTAGGGCTGGAGCGCGAGACGCAGCTTCGCGGGGTCGGCGCCGGCCAGATCCTCGACCCGGAAAAGCGGCCGGCTGCCGCCGTCGTAGACCTCGACCTGGGCCCACTCGAAACGGGCGAGGTCCCGGCAGAGCGCCGTGTGCGGGCGCGTCCATGCCGGCTCTTCGCGGATGAACTGCTCGAGCCGCGAAGGCAGGTTGCGCAGCGTGAAGGAGCGCGACGGGTGTTTCTGCAGGTAGGCTTCGGCGAGACGCAGGAATTTCCTGTCGCCGAGCACCGCGCGCAGGCCCGGGCAGTCCTCGCAGAGGCTGTCGAGCACGCGAAACCAGTACATGCGGTTGTAGATCTCGAGACGCTCGAAGGAGGTGAGCCGGTCGTTGGGTTTCGCGATCTCGGCGGCCGCGGCGGCGGTGGCGCGGCCGTCGCGGGTGCGCGGCCGCATGCGGTTCGCGGGCGTGAGCGGCTGCGAGACAAGGCTCCACATGGCGCGCTGCAACGCCGCGAGGTCGCGCGAAGAGGCGACGCGGGCGGGGGCCTTCGTGACGGCAACCTTCGACGGTTTCGATTGGGCAGCCATGCGGCTATTGTCTCCCCCCAGGGAGGGGCGTGACTTGGGCGCGCCCGCAAGCGTGGGCCAGCCACGTCCTGACCTGACCATCCCGCTCCGCTCGTGGCGCCAGCAAGCTGGCCGCCCACCCGATCAGGCTTGGATCGTGTGCACGGCACGGACTGAGGGAAGGCATGCTCATCTCTTCAATCCTTGCGGCCTTTTCTGCCCGCGGAAACCGAGACCCGCTTCCCCGGCACCGGGATCTTCGCGGCGCGCGCTTCCGCGATGAACTGATTCGCTTTGAGGGCCTCGTCGTGGACTTCCTGAAAGGACGGGATCTTGTCGTCCCACTCGAGGAGCGTGGCGGTCACACCGCAGAGCTTCGTGGCGTGGGCGTAAAGTTTCCACACGGGGTCGAGCACCGGGTGGTCGTGAGTATCGAGGATGTATTTCTCAAACTTCGTGTGCCCGGCGATGTGCATCTGCGCGACGCGGTGGTGGGGCACGTTGTTCAGGTAGTCGTAGGGATCGAAACCGTGGTTCTTCGACGACACATAGATGTTGTTCACGTCGAGCAGGATTCCGCAGTCGGCCAGTTCGACGACCTCGGTGAGAAATTCCCACTCGGTCATCTCGGAGACGTGGAACTCGGTGTAGGAGCTGACGTTTTCAACGGCAATGGGCAGCTCGAGGTAGTCGCGCACCAGGCGGATCTTCTCGGCCGTGCGCTTCGCCGCGGCGAAGGTGTACGGCATCGGCAGCAGGTCGTGCGAGTAGGTGCCGTCCACGCTGCCCCAGCAGAGATGGTCGGAGAGCCAGGGCGTCTTCGTGCGCCTGGTGAGCGCCTTGAGCCGCTTCAGGTGTTCGCGGTCGGGATCGTCGGCCGAGCCGAAGTAGAGTGACACGCCGTGCTGGACGACGCGGTACTGCTCGAGGATGCGGTCGAGCACCTTGAGCGGCCGGCCTCCGTCCACCATGAAGGTTTCCGAAATGATCTCGAACCAGTCCACCGTCGGCTTCTCCGACAGGATATGGTCGTAATGCGGCACGCGCAGGCCGATGCCGATGCCGTAATCGGTGTAGCCGTTGTAGGGATTGGCGGGCATGGACGGAGCGAGGCGAACAGTGAACGCTGAACCTCGAACGTCCAACGTCCAATCACACGAATCATTAAATCGGGACGAACCGCGGCACCGTGAACGCACACGATGCTTGCGGATGAAAATTCAGCCGAACGAAAACGGAGACCAAGCCGGCGTCCCGGTCTCCGGAAGACCCGGTGAACGTTCAACGTTCGGTGTTCGACGTTGAACGTTCGGGGTTCAAGCGGCGTCAGCCGCGCTTCAGCCCTTCTTCTCTTCCTTGGCCTTGCAGGACTCCTTGGCTTTGCAGGATTCCTTGCCGTCCTTGGCCTTGCAGCCGTCTTTGCCCTTGCAGGACTCCTTCTCCTTCTTGGCACCGCAGCCCTCCTTGCCCTTGCAGCTGTCCTTGCCTTCCTTCGCCTTGCAGCCGTCCTTGCCCTTGCAGGATTCCTTGGCCTTTTCCTCGGTGCCGGCGGAGGAACCCGCGGCAGCGGAGGCATTGACGGTGAGCGCGCCGGCATAGAGACCGGCAATGGCGGCGGCGGTGATCATGAGTCTCGTGGACTTGTTCATGGTTGGTATGGGATCGGGGTTTGGGTTTCGGCCACCGCGACGGCACCATGCCAGCGGGCGGCAGGAAGGGGATTGGGACCGGTGGGAGCGCGGAAGGTGCGGGGATATTCCCGAAAAATACGACGGGGAATGCGACGTGGATGCAGGCCGGATGCTAAATGAACCGCCCGGACGTGCCAGCCCATAACTGCGATCCCTCGCGCCGGCGGGCGGTTTTTACACCCACCGCACGGTCCGATCCCGATCGATTCACATGATCCGGTCGTTCAGCGGGGCGCCGCGTGTGAAAGCATCCAGATTGGCGAGGAAATGCCGCGCGAGGTTCTCGTCCTGGTCGCGGGTGCCGCCGCCGATGTGGCAGGTGATGAAGCAGTTCTTCGCGTCCCAAAGCGGATGAGCCGGCGGCAGCGGTTCGGGATCCATCACATCCAGGTAGGCGGCGCCGACCTGGCCGGAATCGAGCGCGGCCATCAACGCCGCCTGATCCACCGTCGTACCGCGCCCGATGTTGTAGAAACGCGCGCCGGGCTTCATCTGCGCAAAACGCGCGGCGCTCATCCAGCCGGTCGTCTCCCGCGAATCGGGCAGGATGTTCACCACGTGATCGGCCGCCGCGAGCGCCGCAGGCAAAGCGGCCTCGCCGACCACCGGCACGCCCTCGTCGCCGCGCGGGTTGCGGCGGTAGGCGGTGACGGTCGTGCCAAAGGGCTTGAGCAGGTCCGCCAGCCGCCGGCCGATCGTGCCGTAGCCGAGCAAGAGCACCTTCCGACGCGTGAGCGTGCCATTGGTGAAGCGGTCCTCCAGGTAACGCCACTCGCGCGGGCCGCGCTGGTTGCGGAACTGGACGAGCAGGTTGCGCTCGAGCGCCAGCATTTGCGCGAGCACGTGCTGCGCGCAGGGATCGGCGAAGACCTGCGAGGCGTTCGTCACCGGCACGCCGCGCGCGCGCATGGCCGCGCGGAAATCGTCGCGATCGTAACGGGTGTAGCCGGCCGAGCTGAGCGCGACGTATTTCAGCCGCGGGCAGGCCATGGCCTGAGCGGCGTCGGGCTGGCCGAAGGCCACGTCGGCCTCCTCCAACGTCCGATCCTGCTCGCCCGCCACCAGCACCATGGGCGTGGCCGTGGGCGACACGATCAGCCGGTGACCGGCTGCGTTCAGTTGCGCTTCGAACACCGGCAGGGCTTCGGGCCGGAACACGTGGTTGATCCAGATCGTCAGGCTCATGCCGACATCCCGTCCGCGCCTGCGCCGCGCCGCAAGCGCAAGTTGCACAAAAACCCCGTGCACCCCCTTGCTATTCAAGGTCGAAACCCTACCGTGCTCGACGCATGTCGCCCCGCTATCCCCGCTACGCGGTCAGCCTCGTCGCTGCCCTCACGTTCACCCTGGTCCTTTCCGCCGCTGAGAACACCGGCCCCGCCTCCACCCGGGGCAAGCTCGCGGAGGCCACCCGTTCCACCACGCCGGAGATCGACCCCGCCTCCGACGAGGGCAGGGCCGCCCTCGGCCGCATGAAGCTGCCCGCCGGCCTCACCGCGCACCTCTGGGCCGCCGAACCCATGCTGGCCAACCCCGTCGCCTTCGCCCTCGACGAACACGGCCGCGTGTTCGTCTCCGAAACCCACCGCTACGGCACCAGCACCCTCGATATCCGCGGCTACATGTGGACGCTCGAGGACGACCTCGACAACCGCACACAGGAGGACTGGCTCGCGTCCATCGAACGCAACTTCGGCCCCGAGGGCGTCAAGGCGCTCTCGCAGGAATCCGAAATCCTCCGCCTCGTGGAGGATACCGACGGCGACGGCACCGCGGACAAGTCCTCCATCTATGCCGACGACTTCCGCAGCCCGCTCGACGGCGTCGCCTCGGGCGTCCTCATCCACCGCGGCAACGTCTGGTTCACCAACATCCCCGCGCTCTGGAAATTCACCGGCAAGAACCGTGCCGAGACCCGCGAGGTGCTCCACCGCGGCTACGGCCTGCGTTTCAACTACACCGGCCACGACCTGCATGGCCTCGTGCTCGCTCCCGACGGCCGCATCTACTTCTCCATCGGCGACCGCGGCGCCCATGTCCCCACCCAGGAGGGCACGATCGTCAGCGCGCAGGACACGGGCTCCGTCTTCCGTTGCTGGCCCGACGGCTCCGGCCTCGAGCTTTTCGCCACCGGCCTGCGCAACCCGCAATCCCTGGTCTTCAACGAATACGGCGACCTCTTCACGGGCGACAACGACTCCGACCAGGGCGACGAGGAACGCCTCGTCCACGTCGTCGAAGGCGGCGACAGCGGCTGGCGCATCGGCTACCAGTTCGCCCCGCGCGGCAACGCCGGCCCGTGGAACAGCGAGAAACTCTGGCACCCGCGCCACGCCGGCCAGCCGGCCTACCTGCTCCCGCCGATCTGCAACATCGAGGACGGTCCCTCCGGCCTCGCCTACTACCCGGGCACGGGCCTCACGCCCGCCTACGCCGGCCACCTTTTCATCACCCACTTCAAGGGCGCCATCAGCAACTCCGGCATCTTCACCTACAAGCTGAAGCCCGCCGGCGCCTCCTACGAAATCGAGTCCGCCGCTCCCTTTCTCACCGGCGCGCTGCCGACCGACGTGCGCTTCGGTCCCGACGGCAAACTCTACTACTCCGACTGGGCCGAGGGCTGGCCCAAGTCGAAGCGCGGCCGCATCTACACGATCTTCGATCCGCAGCTCGCCCCCTCCGCCGAGCTCAAGGTCGTGAAGGATCTCATCGCCTCCGACTTCACCAAAAAATCCGCCGCCGAACTCGCCGGCCTTCTCGCCCACCCCGACTGGCGCGTGCGCCTCGAGGCGCAGTATTCCCTCGCGGAGCGCGGTGCCGCCAGCATCGCCGTCTTCAACACGGCCGCCGCCGGCGCCAGCGAACTTGCCCGCCGCCACGCCGTCTGGGGCCTCGGCCAGATCGCCCGCAAGGACGCCGCGGCCACCGCCGCGCTCCGGCCGCTGCTTACGCACGCCGACGCCGAGGTTCGCGCCCAAAGCGCCAAGACGCTTGGCGACCTCCGCGACGCCGCTTCCGCCGGTGCGTTCACTGCCGCCCTCGGCGACAACTCGGCCCGCGTCCGTTTCCATGCCGCCGAAGCCTTGGGCAAGGTGAAGCACGCCCCGGCCGTCCCCACGCTGCTCGCCGCCGTCCGCGCCAACGACGATGCGGACGCCACCCTCCGCCACGCGCTCGTCATGGGTCTCGCCGGTAACGCAACCGCCGAACAGCTCGCCGCCCTCGCCTCCGACGATTCCGCCGCCGTCCGGCTCGCCGCCGTGCTCGCCCTGCGCCGCCAGCACAGCCCGCTCCTCACCGCGTTCCTCGCCGACAAGGACGCGGCCATCGTCCGCGAAACCGCGCTCGCCATCAACGACGCCCCGATCCCGGCCGCCTACCCCGCCCTCGCCGGCCTGCTCGGCAAGACCTGGGACGAGCCGACCGCGCTCCGCGCGATCAACGCGCATTTCCGCCTCGGCACGGCCGACAACGCCACCGCCCTCGCCACCTTCGCCACGCGCGGCGGTGCGCCCGCCTTGCGCAAGGAGGCCCTCGATCTCCTCGCCCTCTGGCCGAAGCCGCCCGCGCGCGACCGTGTCGTCGGGGTCTTCCTTCCGACGGCCACCGCCGAGCGCCCCGCCGCAGTCGCCTCCACCGCCCTCGCCCCGGTCTTGGATCGCCTCTTCGGCGCCAGCACGCCCGACAACGTCCAGATCGCCGCCATCAGCGCGATCACGGCCCTCGGACTGAAGGATGCTTCCGCCGCGCTCGCCGCCGTCGTGGCCGACAACGCCCAATCCTCCAGCGTGCGGGTCGCCGCCCTGCAGGCGCTCGACGGCTTCGACATGCCTGGCCTCGCCGCCAGTGCCGACCTTGCCGCCGCCAGCGACTCGCCCGACCTGCGCCTCGCCGCGCTGCCTATCAACTCGCGCCTTCATCCCGAGTCCGCCGTCGCCCGCCTGGCCGACCTGATCGAACGCGGCACGCCGAAGGAACAGCAGACCGCCTTCCGCGCCCTGGGCGCCGTCAAGGACTCCGCAGCCGATGACCTGCTGCTGGCCCAGCTCGGGCGCTTCGCCGCCAACGAAATCGTTCCCGCCGCGCAGCTCGACCTGCTCGAAGCCGCCGCGTTGCGCGAGGACCCGCGCATCAAGCAGGTGCTCGCCGATCGCGAGACCGCGCTCGCGCAAAACCCCGACCCGCTCGCCCCGTTCCTCGTCTGCCTGGAGGGCGGCAGCGCCCGCGACGCCCAGCGCACCATCTACAGCAATCCCGTCGTGCAGTGCATCCGCTGCCACCGCGTCGGCGAAGGCGGCGGCGGTGACGCCGGCCCCATGCTCGCCGGCATCGGCGCGCGGGAATCGCGCCATTACCTGCTCGAATCCCTCATCAAGCCCAGCGCGAAGATCGCCCCGGGCTTCGAAATCGTCTCGGTCACCAAGACCGACGGCGAGAGCGTTGTCGGCACGCTGGTAAGCCGCGACGCTACCGGCGTGCGCCTCAAGACGAGCGAGCAGGACGCGCTGCTGATTCCCGCTGCGCAGGTGAAGGCGGTCGAGTCCGCTCCGTCCGGCATGCCGGAGATCGTCGCCTTCGTGCTGACGAAATCCGAGATCCGCGACCTCGTCGCCTACCTCGCCAACCTCACGGAACCGGTCAAGGCCCGCGAACACGTCGAACTCCGCGCCCTGCGCAAGGACGGGGAGCTGTAATCCCAACGCCCCGACGCTGTTGTTGGCCGAAGCGCTGTAGGGCGGGGTCGCCGAACCCCGCCTCGAACACGGCATCGTTTCCACACCAAGGCGGAGTTCGCCGAACCCCGCCCTACAGATCAATCCCGAGGGTGCCCGGTATTACCACACCTTCGCCCGGTTCTCGGGCTTCACCCACATCGGGTCGCCTTCCTTGATGCCGAAGGCGTCGAAGAAGGTCTGCTGGTTCAGCAGCGGGCCGAAGGCGCGGAACTGGCCGGGGGCGTGCGGGCCGCGCGCCACCTGCAGGCGCAGGGCGTCGTCGCGGAACTTCGTGCGCCACATCTGCGTCCATGAGATGTAGAAACGCTGCTCGGGCGTGAAGCCGTCGATGAGCTTCCGCTCCTTGCCTTTGAGCGAACGCTGCAACGCCTCGAAGGCAATGGACGTGCCGCCGAGGTCGCCGATGTTCTCGCCGAGCGAGAGCTGGCCGTTGATGGCGAGGCCGGGCAGCGCCTGGTAGCTGTTGAACTGCTCGACGACCTTCTGGGCGCGCTCGCGGAAGCGGTTCGCATCCTCGGGCGCCCACCAGTCGGTGAGGTTGCCATCGGCGTCGGAGCGGCGTCCCTGGTCGTCGAAACCGTGCGTGATCTCGTGGCCGATGACGCCGCCGATGGCGCCGTAGTTCACCGCGTCGTCGAGGTTGAAGTCGAAGAAGGGCGGCTGGAGGATGCCGGCCGGAAACACGATCTGGTTGGTGACGGGCGAGTAGTAGGCGTTCACCGTCTGCGGAGTCATGCTCCACTCGCGCCGGTCCACCTTCTGGCCGAGGCGGTCGATGCGGCGGCGCGATTCGACGACCGAGGCCCGGTGCACGTTGCCGTAGTAGTCGTCGCGCTTCACCTCGACGCCGGAGTAGTCGCGCCAGGTCTCCGGGTAGCCGATCATGGCCTCGAAACGGTCGAACTTGGCGATCGCCTTCTGCCGCGTCTCCTCGCCCATCCAGTCGAGCGTGGCGAGGCGGTCGCGGAACACGGCCTTGATGTTGGCGATCATCTCGTCCATCCGCGCCTTGGCGGCGGGCGGGAAGTGCTTCTCGACGTAAAGCCGGCCGAGCGCCTCGCCGATGGAGGCATCGACCTGCTTCGTGGCGCGCTGCCAGCGCGGCTCCTGCGCGGGCGTGCCGTTGAGCACGGTGCCGTAGAAACGGAAGTTTTCATTCTCGAACGCCTCGGGCAGGTAAGGCGCGGCGGCGCTGATGACCTGCCAGCGGAGGTAGACCTTCCACTCGTCGAGCGGATGCCCGGCGAGGAGCTTGCCGAGCGCCTCGATGAACTTCGGCTGGCCGACGATCACATCCTTGACGCCGGCGGGCACGCCGAGGCCGGCGACGAGCTGCTGGATCGGGAAGCCCGGGTAGGCGGTCGCGGCCTCGGCGATGCTCATCTTGTTGTAGTTGGCCATGCGGTCGCGCAGTTCGACGGGAAGCTTCGCATTCTCGGCCATGGCCTTCTCGAGCGCAAAGAGCGTCTCGGCGTCCTGATAGGCGGTGGCGCGCGGCGTGCCGGCCAGTTCGAGCATCTTGGCGACATGGCCGATGAACTCCCAGCGCTCGCGGGCGAACTTCTCGGAGAAATAGTACTCCTTCGACGGCAGGCTCAGGCCGCCTTGGAAAAGGTAGAATCCGTAGATGTCGCTCTGCTTCTGGTCGGGATAGAACGCGAAGCTGCAGAACGGCGCGCCGACCTCGAGGTGCATGCGCACGGCGACGGACATGAGTTCGTCCAGCGACTTGGCGGCGGCGATGGCGGCGAGGTCGGCCTCGATGGGCTTGAGGCCGCGCGCGTTGATGGCGGCCTGGTCCATGGCCGAGGCGAAAAAGTCGCCGACCTTCTGCTTCACCGAGCCGGCGGCGCCGGGGCTGGCGGCGGCGTCCTCGACGAGCGCCTGCTGCTTGATCCAGTTCTGCTCGCGCAGTTCCTCGAAGCCGCCCCAGCGGGACTTGTCGGACGGGATCTCGTTCTGCGCATACCAGCTGCCGGCGGCGAACTTCACGTAGTCGACGCGCGGATCGGCCGTGCGGTCCATCTTGTCGAGGCTGAAGCCGGGATCCATGGGCGGCTTGGCGGCCGCGTTTTTGGCGGCAAGGGAGACAATGGCGGCGCTGAGCACCGCCCCGGCGACGAACAGTCGGTGGGAGGCTTTCATGAAGGTGTCACCGAAACGTCTTATGACACGGCTGGCAATCCCGCTGTGATGAGCGGTCGCGCGCCGTTCCGGCCGGGCCGGCGTTGCGGATTTGACCGACGCCGCCGGCCCGCCAAGGTTGCCGGCTGATGTCACCCCGCCCGGCCCTCCTCCTGCTGCTGCTTTTGGCGGGGGCCCTGCACGCCTCGGAAGAAGGGCGCACGCCGATCCAGCACTTCACGCAACGCGACTACGAGGGCCACAACCAGGTGTTCGACCTCGCGCAAGGCCCCGACGGCGTGATGTACCTCACCAACCGCGGCGCCCTGCTCAACTACGACGGCACGACCTGGCGGCGCACCCCCGTGCCCACCACCTGGATCCGCCAGCTGCGGATCGACGAGACCGGGCGCATCTGGCTCGCCGGCAGCGACGAATTCGGCTGGTGCGAACCGGACGCCACCGGGACCCTGGTTTACCGCTCGCTGCGGGAACACCTGCCGGCCGACCAGCGCAAGCCCGGGCAGATCTGGAGCGTCGAACTGTTCCAAGGCGGCGTCTACTTCGCCACGAGCACGCACGTCCACCGCTGGCAGGACGGCCGCCTGGAGTCCTTCCCGCTGCCCACGGCTTCGCGGGCTTACTTCGGCGTGGCGGCCGGCCGTCTCCTCCTGTTCCGCAGCAGCGATGCCCTCTACCGCCTCGACGCCGACGGACGCGGCTTCACCGCGGTCAACCGCGAACCGTCGTTCGTCGCCAATACCCTCTGCGCGATTCTCGACCGGCCCGGCGACGAGCCGGTCATCGCCACCAACGACGGCGTGCTGTACCGGCTCCGAGGCGACCGGCTGGCCGCCTGGGACATTCCCGTTGCCTCCTGGTTGCGCGAAGCCGGCATCCACTTCGGCCTGCGCCTGCGCGACGGGCGCCTCGCCTTCTCGACGCGCAACCGCGGCGTGGTCCTCCTTTCACCCGATGGCGGGATCCTGCGCGTGTTCGACACCCAATCCGGCCTGGAGTCCGTGCAGATGTTCCGTTTCTGCGAGGATCGCGAGGGCTCGCTCTGGATCGGCCATTCCAACGGTGCCGCCCGGATCGACCTGACCGCCGGTTATACGCTCTTCGACCGCCTCAACGGCAAGGAATCCGGCAACCTCGCCGACGTGGTTGAATCCGGCGGCAGGCTCTACACCTATTCGCTGTCCCACCTCTTCGAAATCGAACCGGCTCCCGCCGGCAGCGGCCTGCCGGCCCGGCTGCGCAGGATCGACCTGCCGCTCACCGCGCTCTGGGCGGTCGCACCGCATGCGGACGGCCTGCTCATCGGCACACAGAACGGCCTCTACCGCTACCAGGAGGGAGAGCTCTCCCACCTGCATACGTTCCCCGACGCGGTCTTTTATTTCCTGCCGGCGGTGGACGATCCCGCCCTGATGTTCGTAGGCCAGATCCGCGGTCTCAGTCTGCTGAAAAACCAGGACGGCGGATGGACCGATCTCGGAGCGGTGGCCGGCATCACGGCGGAGGTCCGCTCGATCGAAACCGACGGTCCCGACACGCTCTGGCTCGGCACGACCACGCGCGGTTTCATCCGGGTCTCGCGCGAACCCGGCCAGAAGGACTGGCTCACCGCCCGGGCCGATTCCTACCTCGGCAACCGCGGCATCCCGGAGCAACCGGGCTGGTGCATGGCCGTGCGCACCGCGGGAGGCATGGCCTTCATCACCGGCGGCGGCATCTACCGCTACGACGCCGGCACCGACACCTTTGCCCCCGATCCCCGCTGGAGGATCAACGGCCGCACCGACTACAGCCCCGCGCCGTTCACCATTCATCCGGACGGTCCCGTCTGGATCCAGGCCAGCCACCCGGAGCGCACCGGCGACCTGCTGTTCGGCAGGCTGGATTTCACGGACCCCGCGCATCCCGCCTGGCAGACCTACCCGCGCCGCATCCTGCAGGCCGCCGGTTACGACGGCGCCCGGGCCATGACGCGACTGCGGGAAAACGGCCGTGACATCGTCTGGCTCGGCGGTGGGGACAGCCTCGTGCGGGTCGATACCGACGCCGTGCCGTTGAAACCCGCCGCCCCGTGGACCACGCTCATCCGCGAGGTCAGCCAGCCCCGCGGCGGCCACCGGCACCCGGGACGCGAGGGCGCCGAGATCCGCCACACCGGCGGCCCCGTCTCGATCGCCTACGCCGCGCCGCGCTTCGCGGTGTCGGGACCGGTCCAGTTCCAATACCGCCTCCTCGGCTACGACAGCGAATGGTCCGACTGGTCGCCGCGCACCGGCGTGGATTTCACCAACCTGCCCGGCGGCAGCTTCATCTTCGAGGTTCGCGCCCGGGACGGCGACGGACAGCTCAGCGAGCCGGCGCGCTTCGGATTCACCATCATCCCACCCTGGCACCGCTCGCCCGCGGCCATGGCCGGTTATGTGGCGCTGGGCATCGCCCTCATCGTCGCGTTCATCCGCTGGCGCCTCGGCGCCGCCCGCCGCGAGCAGCGCCGTCTGGAAAAACTCGTCGAATCGCGCACCGCCGAACTCGCCGTCGCCCGCGACCAGGCCGAGTCGGCCAACCGCGCCAAGAGCGTCTTCCTCGCCCATATGAGCCACGAGCTGCGCACGCCGCTCAACGGCATCATCGGTTATTCGCAGGTGCTGTTGCGCGACCCCGCCGTCGCCGGCTCGCAACGCGAACGCATCGGCATCGTGCAATCCAGCGGCCAGCACCTGCTGCGCCTGATCAACGAGGTGCTCGACTTCTCCAAGATCGAGGCCGGCAAGATCGAGCGCCACGACGCGCCCTTCCATCTCGGCCAGCTCCTGCGCGACCTCGCGACCGCGCACGAGGCCGCCGCGCAGGCCAAGGGACTCGCCTTCACGCTGCGCCAGCCCGGGCCGCCGCCCGGCTACGTGATGGGCGATCCGCAGAAACTCCGGCAGGTCCTCGACAACCTGCTCTCGAACGCCGTGAAGTTCACCCGCTCCGGCGGCGTCACGCTCGAGCTCGCCGCCGAACCCGGCGGCTGGTGCCTGGCTGTCACCGACACCGGCGTGGGGCTGACCGCGGAGGACCTTGCCCGCCTCTTCCAGCCCTTCGAACAGGCTGCCACGCGCCCGGCTGGCGAAGCCGGCACGGGCCTCGGCCTCGTCATCACGCAACGCCTGGTCGAGCTGCTCGGCGGCGAACTGCGCGTCGAGAGCGAAGCCGGCCGGGGCAGCCGCTTCCATTTCACGCTCGCGCTGCCGCCCGCCGACGCGCCGGTCACCGCGAGCCGCCACCCCTTCGGCGCCGCCGGTTACGAGGGGCCGCGCCGTCACGTGTTGATCGTGGACGACAACGAGATCAATCGCGCCGTGCTGGCCGACCTGCTGACCCCGCTCGGCTTCACCTGCGCAACCCATGCTTCCGCCGGGGAGGCGCTGGACGCGCTGGAGACCGCGCCTGCGCCCGACCTGGCCTACCTCGACGTGAAACTGCCCGGCATGGACGGCCTGGAGCTGACGCGGCGCCTGCGCGCGCGGCCGGCGACCGCCCGGCTGCCGATCGTGCTCACCTCGGCCTCGGTGCTCACCTTCGACGCGGCGGCGGCGACCGCCGCCGGTTCCGACGCTTTTCTGCCGAAGCCCTTCACCGAAAGGCAGCTGCTCGACCAGCTTACCCGCCTGCTCGGCCTCAAGTGGCGCCCCGCCGCGGCAATCGGTCATGCTTCCCATGCCCAATTGCCGCTACCCGAGGTGGCGCGCGGCCGGCTGCTGGCGGCGGCCGATGCAGGCGACATTGCCGCCCTGCGCGCCGAAATCACGCGCGTCCGCGCCGAATTCCCCGGCGTGTCATCATTGCTCGACCAGCTTGAAAGCCACGCGGCGGCGTATCAGCTTGAACGGGTACGCGAGTTGCTTCGCGCCAGCCACCCATGACTCCAACCGCCACCGTCCTCGTCGTGGACGACACGCCCGCCAACCTCGGCCTCGTGCTCGAGTCACTCGGCGCGGCCGGCCTGCGCGTGTTGGTGGCGGAAAACGGCCCGCGGGCGCTTGAGTTGCTCGCCCAGCAACCGGTGGATCTTGTCCTGCTCGACATGATCATGCCCGGCCTCGACGGCCTGGCCGTATGCCAGCGGATCAAGGCCAACGCCGTCTGGCGCGAGCTGCCGCTCATTTTCCTGACCGCCGTGGATGTGCCGGAGCAGAAGGTGCGGGCGCTTGAGGCCGGTGCGGTGGACTACATCAGCAAGCCCGTGCATCCGCCGGAGGTACTGGCCCGCGTACGCACCCATCTCGACCTCCGCACCGCCCGGCTCGACCTCCAGCACAAGAACGCCCGGCTGGAGTCCGAGATCGCCCTGCGCCTGGACGCCGAGGCGCAGCTCGCGCAGTCGCTCGACCGGGCGCTGCTGATCGCCGATCGCGATGGCCGGCTCGTTTTCCAGACGCTCCGCGCGACCCATCTCCTCTTCAAGCACCTCGCCCATCACCAGCCCGGCCGCCTCCCCCCGGAACTCGCCACGGCCGAGCGCTACCAGAGTCCCGCCGGCGCGCTCCTGCTCCACCGTTTTACGGAGCAGGGCAACGACACGCTCACCGTGCTTTACCTTATTGAGGAGCATGCGCCGCCCGGTCCGGCCGAACTCACCAAGCTCGGCCTCACGCCGCGCCAGGCGGAAGTCCTTTACTGGGTTGCCCAGGGCAAGACCAACGCCGAGATCGCGATCATCCTCGGCACCAGTCCGCGCACCGTGGAAAAGCACGTCGAGCAGTTGCTCGAACGCCTCGGCGTCGAGAACCGTGTCGCCGCCGCGGCCCAGGCCAACGAAATGCTCCGCCGCCTGCCGGCCTGAGCCGCACCCGGCCGCCGCCCCGCCCCGGAAACGCCTCCCCCGGGCCCGGAATCCGTCCTCTCCTCTCGCTCTTTTACGGGGACGTTTGTCATATAATGTATGACAAATTTCCGAAGCAGTTCCGCCGTTATTTCATGCTCGCACTGGACGCCTCACGGGAAGACTCATCCGATCCTGGGGCAAATTCTGCGAGTGAGGCTTCTCCGTTTTGATGCGCTCTTGCTCACGTAAAACGCTCCGCCTCCCAATCGTCCGCATCAGGGCCCCAAAACGTTTGTCATACATTATATGACAAGTTTCCGCAGGCCCAAGACTGCTGCGCGGCGGGCATGGCGACACGTTTACGTCCGTGCAGGATTGCATGGAGACAAAGCGCAGAGGGCGGTGCGCGATCGTTGCGCCGAGGCTCAGCGCGGCCGGACGACCGTGAAAAGGTCGCGGGTGCGGACATAGTTGTCGCCCCCCATGCGCCCGATCGAGTCAAGCTTGGCCGGATCGATCTGACCGTCGGCGCCGAGCACCGCATCGCTCACGTAGGCGCTGACGATGCGGCCGAAAACGACGTTCGAGCTCGAGGGGCCCTCGCCGAAATTGAGGATGCGGTCGAGCTTGCACTCGAACGCGACGGGCGCGGCGGCCACGCGCGGCGGGCGGACCTTCAGCGACGGCTCGCTCGCGATCCCGAATTTCTCGAACTCGCTCTCGCCGTGCGGCAGGGGCGTGGCCGTGAGGTTCATCGGCTCGGCCAGGGAAAAGGGCACGATGTTCACCACGAATTCCGGCACCTGGCCGATGTTGATCACACTGTCCTTGCTCACGCCGTGGCGGTTCACAGCCCCGCTGAACATGAGCGTCGGCGGCTTCGAGCATACGGCCTGGAAATAGGAAAACGGGGCGAGATTGGTCTGCCCGGCCGCGGAGATCGTCGAGACCCACGCAATGGGGCGCGGGGTGATCGCATTGATCATCCAGCTGTAGACGTCGCGCGGGGCGAGGGTTTCAAAATCGAGAATCATGACCGGCAGTGTGCGCCCGGCGGTCCGAAATGCAAAACTTCCGCCACCCGGGCCAAAAAACGGGCAGCGATGCACAATTCCGGAGGCCCGAACGCTTCATTCGGCGTCAGGCTCTCCCTGCAGGTCCGTAGGGCGGTGTCGCCGAACCTCGCCTTTGTTCGAAAGTGATACCGCAATCGAGGCGGGGTACGGCGACCCCGCCCTACAGAGAAACGGCTGCGCTTCAGTTTGAACCGCCTTGAAAAAGACGCCGGCCTTTCGCCTCCGGCGCCGGCTCCACGCCGAGCAAACCGGCCAGGGTCGGAGCGAGGTCGTCCACGCCGACCCGTTCCAGATGCTCGCCGGGTGTCACGCCGGCGCCATACCAGAGTTGGGGCACATGGGTGTCGTAATCGTGCGGCGTGCCGTGGGTGGTCCCCTTGGTGCGAATCTGGAAAAACGGCTTTTCAATGAAAAGCACATCGGGACTGCGGGCCGGAAAGAAGCTCCGTCGCATCATTTCGCCCCATTCGTCGAGCGGGCCGGTGCCGGTCAGCTGCGCGCGGGTGTAAGTCGCCGCCAGTTGCGGATGGCTGCGCAGCGCCGCCGCCACCTCGTCCGCCACGCGCTCCTCGGTGAGTTTCTTCGCCGCGATCGCCTTGCGGTTCAGGTGGTAGCCGCTGTTGTCGCGCAGCACCCAGAACAGCGGCTCCTCGAGCGGACCGAAGGCGGCGTCGAGCGCGGCAACCACGTGCTGGTCGAGCGCGCCACCGCTGATGCGTCCGCCGGAACCGGAGCCCTTCTCCGCCTCGACGCGCTCGGGCAGCGGCGGGATACCATGATCGGCGGTCAGCACCGCCACCCAACGGCCGGCGCCCACGTGCGCGTCGAGCCGCGTGAAGAGCGCGGCCAGTGTCTGGTCGAGCCGCAGGTAGGTGTCCATGATCTCATGGCTGTCGGGACCGTAAGCGTGGCCCGCGGCATCGGGCTGCGAGAAACCGATGGCGAGCAGGTCGGGCACCTCGTCCCGGCCGAGCTGCTCGCTCTCGAGCGCCTGTTCGGCGAGCATGGCCACGAGGTCGTTGTTCCAAGGCGTGCGATCAAAGGCACCGTAGAACGAGCCGCCGCGCGAATCGCTTGGACTGCCGAGCGTCTTGGGCATCGTGCGGGGCAGGCCCGAGGACTCCTCCTCCCCCGCCGCGTCGTCCGCTCCTTGCACCCGGTCGTAGATTTCCCGGTCACGGAGACGGTCCCAGGTCCGGCCGGCATAAACGGTGGCATTGTGCTTCGCGTTGAATTCCCGCACCCAGGCCGGCAGTTCCTTGCGGTAGTAGGTCGAGGTCACAAAAATGCCCTCCTCCGTCCAATAGACGCCGTCAGGGCGGTGGCCCACCGGCAGGATGGCGGACCGGTCCTTGTCGGCGATGCCGATGGCCTTGGCGTCGGCCCCGTAGCGGGCCTTCAGCCAGTCGCCGACGGTGGTGCCGAGAAAATTACGGGGCGAGCGCCCGGCCTTGGCCGCGAAGACGGCGTTCGCATAGCGGCCGGCGCGCGGCGGCAGCCCCACGAGCGGCGACTCCTTGTCCTCGACCGCGTTGCTCCACTCGAACGTGGTGCGGTCGGCCCATTCGTTGGCGATGATGCCGTGCACCTCGGCATGCATGCCGCTCAGGATGGTGGCATGACCGGCCGCGGTCTTGGTGATGGCGTGCCGGTAGTAACAGTTGCGGTAGTCGGCGCCGCCCTCGAGCATGCGTTTGAAACCGCCCTCGCCGAAATACGGCCGGAAGCGCTCCAGGTAGTCGGAGCGCATCTGGTCGACAGTGATGACCACGGCAAGACGCGGGGTTTCCGAGGCAACGGCGGCCCCTGCAAGCAGCAGAAGGCCGAGGAGGAGTCGGGGTTGCATCCGAAAAACCGTAGGACCGTTGCGCCGCTCTGCAACCCTTTGCCTCTGCCGGCATGAAATTGTGACCGGACGCCTTGTTTGCGAAACACGCGTTTCTGGCGACCGTGCCCGCATGCCAACGTTCGTCTCCGCTCCCGAAACCACGTCCGACGACGCGCTGCTCGACGCCTACTCGCAGGCCGTCAGCTCGGCGGTCACGACGGCGGGCGCCGCCGTGATCCATCTCGAAGTCCGCGGACGCCGCAACCGTGCCGACGAGGAGACGGCCGGCAGCGGCTCGGGCTTCTTCCTCTCACCCGACGGCTACGCCCTGACCAACAGCCACGTCGTGCATGGCGCGACGGAACTCTTCGCCCATCTCGCCGACGGACGCCGCCTGCGCGCCGATCTCGTGGGCGAGGACCCGCACACCGATCTCGCCGTCGTCCGCGTGAGCGCTTCGCCCCTGCCCTTCCTGCCGCTGGCCGATTCCGATCACGTGCGGCCGGGTCAGATCGCCATCGCGCTCGGCAGTCCCATGGGGTTTCAACAGACCGTGACCGCCGGCATCGTGAGCGGTCTCGGCCGTTCGCTGCGCGCGCAGTCGGGCCGCATGATCGACAACATCATCCAGACCGACGCCGCGCTGAATCCCGGCAACTCGGGCGGCCCGCTGCTCGACACGCGCGGCGCGGTCATCGGCGTGAACACCGCCATCATCCGCCCCGCGCAGGGCATCTGTTTCGCCATCGCCAGCAACCTCGCCCGCTGGGTGGCCGGCTGGCTGATCAAGGATGGCCGGATCCGCCGCAGCTACCTCGGCGTCGGCGGCCAGACCGTGCCCCTGCTGCGCGCGGTCACGCGCACGTACCACCTCGACCAGGCCACCGGCGTGATGGTGGCCCAGCTCGGCGCCGGCAGCCCGGCCTCGGTCGCGGGCGTGCGCGAGGGCGACATCATCATCGCGTTCGACACGCACGCGGTGCGCACGGTGACCGACCTGCACCAGCGGCTCACGGCCGACATGATCGACCGGCCCGCCAACCTTACGGTGCTGCGGCACACGGAGCGGATCGTCTTCCCGATCCGGCCGGCGGAAATGCCGGCCGGTTGAGCGCAGCTCAGCCGGCAAGCAACAAGGACCAAGTAACAAGCATCAAGAACCCGGGCCCTCGCGAAACGGCAGCCCCTTTCCTGATACTTGATCCTTGTCCCTTGTTACTTGTTCAACGCCGTCACTCGGCGCTGAACGTGTTCCCCGTCGCCGCCCAGTAGATGCCACCGTAGACGTGGTGCATGAAATTGGCGTCGCCGTAGGTCGCGGGCAGGTGACCGAGCGCGGTGTAGAAGGCGCGGCCGCCGTCGTACTCGTGATACCAGCTGATCGGGTGCAGGTCACCCATGCCCTTGCCTTCCTTCGGGCCCCACTTAGCGTAGGGCTTGTAGGTCTTCTCGTCGACGGAGAGGAGCACGTTCAGCTTGCTGCCCTCGGGCGCGCCGAACTCGTACCATTCCTCGGTGAAGAGGAAGCGCTTCGCAAAGCGGTCCATGCCGGGGAAGTTCGGATCGAGCACCTTCAGCGTGGCGGTTTGCACGGCCGGATGGATGTGGAACATGTAGCCGACCATCTTGCGATACCACGGCCAGTCATACTCGGTGTCGGAGGCGCTGTGGATGCCCACGTAGCCGCCGCCGGCCTTGATGTAACGCTCGAACGCGGCCTGCTGCTCGTCATTGAGCACGTCGCCCGTCGTGCAGAGGAAGATCACGACCTTGTACTTCGCCAGCTCCTTGTCGTTGAACACGCGGTTGGCGTCGGCGGTCCAGAACACGTCGAAATCGTGCAGCTTGCCGAGTTCCTGGATGGCGGTGACGCCGGCGTTGATGGAGTCGTGGTGCCAGCCGGCGGTCTTGCTGAAGAGCAGCGCTTTGAACTGCTCGGCGTGGGCGGCGAGGCCCGCGGCCATGCTGACGGCGGCGAGGACGAGGATCCGGAGGGATTTCATGCAGGGGATGGGGTTGGAAGCCCACCACCTTTGCCACGCGCGCCACAAAAGCAACGGCAACGCTTGCTCTAACAAAGGCCTCGCTCACGCCCCCGGCCACAACCGCACAACCCGCCCGACGCGGCACCACCCCTTCGCGGGTGACGCTCCAAGCGAATGTCATCCAATAGATGACATTTGCTTGGGGGCGATCCGGGGGACGCCTGCGCGGGTGAGCACGGGCGGCGGGAGGGGAGAGGAACGCTCAGCTGCGCAGCGGGATCAGGGCGCGGAGGCGCGGGTCGCGCAACCAGAGGCCGGCCCAGAGCAGAACGCCAAACACAAATGGCATCCACCAGCCGGCGATCCCCAGACCCATCTTGACCGTGACCGCCACCGCGCCGCCGAGGTAACCGGCCAGCAGGACCGCACCCAACACGGCGGTGCGCGGAACCAGGTAGATCACGGTGCAGAGCAATTCCACGGTGCCGATGGCCACCGCACTGCCCGCCGGCCAGTCGGCGAAACCCTGCCTGACCTGCTCGGTCTGCATGACCTTCATCACGCCGCTCATGAGCAGCATGAGGACGGGGGGCAGGCTGAGAATGATGCTGACGTAGAACGGCATCCTGGAGGCGGGAGGTGTGGAGGAGCTCATGGTGGGAAAAGCGTCAGGGTTTGACCGGGAGATGGGCCGCGAGGCGATCGAACGTGCCGGTCCAGCCCGCCTTCATGCTCTCGCGACCCTTTTCAAAGGTCTGCCGCTCGGCGTCGGTCGCGTCGAAGGGAGTCCAGGCGACGGTCACCGTCGTTTTCCCGGTCGTTTCAGCGAAGGTCACGATTGTGAGCAACTGCAACGGCCAGGGATCCTGGCTGAACGGATGACGAGTGATGCCGCCGTCCCGGTCGGAAAACGAATTGATCCAGACGAGTCTCACCGGCGGAACGATTTCGCGATAGACGGCGCGGCCCCAGATCTCCTTCACCTCCGGCGAAACCATGCAGTAGTGGAACATGCCGCCTGGGCGCAGATCCATCTTCGCGTGCGTGGTCTTGAAGCCCGCGGGCCCGAACCACGCCATGAAATGCTCGAGCTCGGTCCAGACCGTCCACACCAGATCGCGCGGCGCGGCGAACTCGCGGGAGAGCACAAACGGCTTCGTGAGCATCGCCGACACGTATTCGGCGGCACGTTCCAGCGTCTGCTTTCCGCCCTCCACGGCGCCGTAGTCGCGCACCACGCGGTCGCGGGCCTCCTTCGACGGAAAAACCATGCGGCCGGTCAGGCGTGTCAGGTTCTCGCCCACGGTTTCAAAGGTCCAGGTGGCCCGGAAGGTCGCGCCGCGCCGCTCGTCGGCTTCGAGATCGCTTCCGCCGCCAAGCAGGTAGGTGATCCGCTCCTGCGGCACGATCTCCAGAAATTTGCTCTTGTTCGGGTAGTCCGTGCCATCCGGGCCGTGCATGGTGTGCTCCCAGTAGCCGCCCACCCGGAACTCGTGCCGCTTGGTCGTCGTGGTGAAGCCACGCGGGCCCCACCAGTTGACCACATGCTTCGGATCGCTCCACGCCTGCCAGACCAGTTCGCGCGGGGCGTGCAGCACACGGGAAATGACAATTTCAGTGTCGGAGGGCAGGTGCGGATCGGACATGGCGTGGGCGTGGATCAAAGGTTCAACGAATGGGCGGCGGCTTTCCGGACAGATGGGCGGCGAGGCGATCGAGATTTTGTTCGTTGGCCGGGACCACGAAAGGCCGGATCCGCGCCGCCTCCGCGGGATCGTCGAAGACCATCCGCCACCCGAGCCCGGTGCGGCCGGCGCGATCGGCCAGGATCACGGTCAGCGTGAAATCGTGACCCGGCTGCAGGTGACGCACCACGATGCGCTCCGGTGCGACGATCTCCGAAAACCGGTGGTCCATCGCGTAAGCCGCGCCGTCGGGTCCGTGCATGGTGAATTTCCACGCCCCGCCCGGACGGAAATCGAATTCATGAAAAGTGTTCGTGAATCCCGCCGGGCCCCACCACCCGGCCAGCGCCGCGGCCTCGCTGAACGCCGCCCACACGCGTTCGCGCGGCCAAAGCAGCAGCCGGGTGGTCGCGATTTCTCCGGTGGTCTGCGGATCAGCGGGCATGGGATTTCGCCGCGGCCGGCTTCTTTTGCCCGGCCTGCAGCTGCTGCAGGTAATCGTCGAGCCGGTCGAGGCGCTCCTCCCAGTGCCGCCGGTACTGGCTGATCCAATCCACCGCCTCCTTGAGCGGTGCGGCCTGGAGGCGGCACGGACGCCACTGGGCCTCGCGGCCGCGCTTGATGAGACCGCTCTGCTCCAGCACGCGCAGGTGCTTGGAGATCGCCGGCAGGCTCATGTCGTGCGGCTCGGCCAGCTCGGTGACCGAACGCGTGCCTCGGGACAACTGGGCGAGGATCTCGCGCCGGGTGGGATCGGCCAAGGCGGCGAAGACTTTGCTGAGACGGTCGGGGGACATGAAGATTTTTTGTTAACCATATGGTTAAATAGAGGCCGGATGTCAAGTGCCGCCATTTCCGCCGGCTGCGCCATGCGGCCAGGGCCGTGCTGCCGTCACGGCCAGGCCGACGTGATTTGTCAGGAGACAGCCCCGCCCAAGGCAGTCGGCGTCATAGTCGAATCCTCCTGTAACCAGCCGCCGCCCTTCCGGTTTGATCTCATGCAATCCAGCACCCTCATGCCACCGCGCCATGCCTCCGCCCTCATTACTCTCCTTGCCAACGCCCTGCTGGCTCCTCTGCTGACCGCGCAGGCGCCGAAGGCCGCCGCGTTGTCTTCAATCGGCCCTGAGGCTTTCCAGGTCATGCGGCAGTTTTTTGACTATGACCACGACGTCGACCTCGGCGCCCAGGTCGTCGAACGGAGCGATTTTCACGGCCATGCCCGCGAGAAAATCGTCTTCAACGGCTCGCGCAAAGTCCGGGTGCCCGCCTACCTCGCCCTGCCCCAGGGTGCGGCGGGCCCGGTGCCCTGCGTCCTGTTGCTGCACGGGCTCACCAGTTCCAAGGAGAGCTGGTGGCGTGCCGACGACACGATGAGCCAGCTCACGCGACGGCTGCTCGACGCGGGGTTCGCCGTGATGGCGCTCGACGCCGAGTACCACGGCGAGCGCCTCGCCCACAACGACTACCAGTCCGCGACCGCCCTGCTCGACAAGGGCTGGTTCACCGCGTCGCGCGACATGATGATCCAATCGACCATCGAGTACCGGCGGGCGCTGGACTACCTCGGCACGCGCACCGAGATCGATGCCGCGCGCATCGGCGCCGTGGGTTACAGCATGGGCGGCATCATGACCTTCATGCTCGCCGCCGCGGAACCGCGCGTGAAGGCCGTCGTGACCTGCGTATCGCCGATCATCAAGGTGCCGCACCTCGTGACCAACGTGGCCAATTCCGCGCCCTACCTGAGACAGCCGTTGCTCATGCTGATGGCGACCCAGGACGAGCGGAACTACACCGAGGCGGAAGCCCGGCAGTTGCTCGCGCTGGCCGGAAGCGAAGCCAAGGATCTGAAATTCTTCGCCAGCGGGCACATGCTGCCCGCCGAGTGGACCCCGGAGGCGGCCGCGTGGTTGCAGCGGCACCTCTGAGCCGGAACGATCCGGTTGCCCGCCAATAATGCGAATAAGCGCGAATGAAATCCCGGAGGCCCCAGGCATTGGATGATGAGTCCGGGCCCGGGCCGGACGGACCGGTCCTTCTCCCCTGCGATCCGCGTTGGTTCGCGTCATTCGCGGGAAGCCTTCTGCATGAATCCGGCCAAAACGGCCGGGCCGGCCTACTTTGCGTAGGCCGGATCGAGTTCGAGACGGAAGTAATCGCGGGCGTTGGCGAAACAGATGTTCCGCACCATGCCGCCGACGAGGGCGCGGTCGGCCGGGATTTCGCCGCGCTCCATGTCGGCACCAAGCAGGTTGCACAGCGTGCGGCGGAAATACTCGTGGCGCGGGTAGCTGAGGAAGCTGCGTGAGTCCGTGAGCATGCCGACGAAACGGCTGAGCAGGCCGAGGTTGGAGAGCGCGTTGATCTGCCACTCCATCGCCTCCTTCTGGTCGAGGAACCACCAGCCGGAGCCGAACTGGATCTTGCCGGCAACGGAGCCGTCCTGGAAATTGCCGATCATGGTGCCGAACACGTAATTGTCGGCCGGGTTGAGATTGTAGAGCACGGTGCGCGGCAGCTCGCCGGTGGTGTCGAGCGCGTTGAGGTAGGTGCTGAGCGCGCGGGCCTGCGGGAAGTCGCCGATGGAGTCGAAGCCGGTGTCGGCACCGAGCCTGGTGAGCAGGCGGGTGTTGTTGTTGCGCAGCGCACCGAGGTGGAGCTGCTTGGTCCAGCCGCGTTTCGCGTCCCAGCGGCCGAGCTCGATCATCAGGAACGAGGCGAACTTCGCGAACTCCGCCGCGCCGGCGGCGCGGCCGGCACGGGCGGCGTCGAAGATGACCTTCGCCTCGGCGGCGGTGCAGGCCTCCGCGTAGCAGCTCTCCATGCCGTGGTCGGAGAGGCGCCCGCCGACGTCATGGAAGGCCGCGTGGCGTTTCTCGAGGGCCGTGAGGAAATCATCGAAGGATTTCACCGGCATCCCGGCGACGCCGCCGAGTTTTTCGAGCCAGGCGTTGTAGGCGGCGGGCTGGTCGACCAGGAAGGCCCGGTCGGGCCGGAAGGTCGGATAGACGCGGGTCTTGATCCCGGACCGGTTGATCTGCGCGTGAAATTCGAGCGGATCGGCCGGGTCGTCGGTCGTGCAGATCGCAGCAACCTTGTTGGCCGCGAGAATGTCGTGCACACGCAGGTTCGCGAGCTTCGCGTTCGCCTCGCGCCAGATCTTGTCGGCGGAGGCCGGGTTGATGATGTCGGGGATGCCGAAGTAGCGCGCCAGCTCGAGGTGCGACCAGTGGTAGAGCGGGTTGCGCAGCGTGTGCGGCACGGTCGCGCACCAGGCGTCGAACTTCTCGCGCGGCGAGGCGCTGCCGGTGCAGAAGCGCTCGTCCACGCCGTTGGAACGCATCGCCCGCCACTTGTAGTGATCGCCGCCGAGCCAGATCTCGGCGAGGTCGGCGAACGACTTGTTCTCGAGGATCTGCCGGTGCGGCAGGTGGCAGTGGTAGTCGTAGATCGGCTCGTTCTTCGCGAAATTGTGGTACAGGTCGCGGGCCGCGTCGGTCTGCAGCAGGAAGTCGTCGTGAATGAAGGGCTTGGTCATTTTCGATTTTTGATTTCCAAAGGAGGAGGCGGGGTTCGGCGACCCCGCCCTACAGGAATCAGCGGCTGATGTCGTTCAACATGGCGTCGAGGGTCGCGTACGACGCGAGCAGCTTGCTCGCGCCGGCGCAGCGCTCCCGGGAGGCCAGGCCGGTGTTCTCGGCGAGGAAGATCAGGTAGGCGGCGATGCGCTTGGCGAAGAGCAGCCGGGCCTCCGGGCTGACCGCGTAGAAACGCGCACGCTGCCGGTAGCCGGCGGGACTGTGGTCGCCGAGGGCGGCCTTCTCCGGTTTGCCGTCGGCGGCGAGCACGTAGAGAAAGTTGTATTCGAAAAACGTCATGTGCTCGGCCGAGGGCGGCAGCGCCTCGAGAGCGGCGCGGCAAGTCGCGGGCGAGGCGAAGACGTCCTGCAGGGGGGCGTCTTGTGCGCGCCCGCGGGCGTCGGCATCCTGAAGCGACGTCGTCACGAAGACGCGCGCCATCTTCTGTTCCGTGGCGTCGGCGCTGAAGGAGCCCGCGACGGCCATGTCGACCGTGAACCGGTACCAGTCGCGCCAGAGCGCGGCGTCGGCGGGATGCTTCGACTGGGAAAGGGCGACGCCCATTTCGTAGGTGTAACGTCCGCTGGTCTTGATCTCGAGCCGGCTGCCGGTGACCTCGCCCATGACCTGGTAGTTCTCGGCGGACTTGCCCGAGCCGGAGTGGAAGCCGATGGAAACGCCGAACTGCTTGCAGACGGCCCACTGGGCTTCGATGAGCTTCCGCAACGCGGCGTTGTCGGGATACGGTGTGTTCTTCTGGAAGCCGAAGGCGGGCGCCACGAAGTTGACGGGCATGCCGAGCACTTCGCAAAGCGCGAGCATGATGGCGGTTGTCTCGGGCGTGGTGAGGCCGGGCAGTTCGTCGATCGAGAGTTCGCGCAGGTACTTGCGTCCCGCCTCGGTCGTGAACGCGGCGGCGCGGGCGGCGGCGTATTTGTCGTCGCGGCGCTTCATCTTCTGCATCGGCGTCCAGACGGTCGCGAGCAGGGCGTTGAAGGCGGCGTCATCGAGTTTCAACCCGGCCGCGGCGACGCGGGCGCGGGTCTGCGCCACGACATCGGCCGGGATGCCGGCCACGTCGGCCTTCCGGTTGAGCGCGAGTTCGGGCGAGAGGTCGAAGGTGATGTAGCTGGCGAGCAGGCAGCCCTTGACGAGGGCGTCCTCGCGGACGTCGAACTTGCCGCCGATGGGCTGGTGGTCGGCGTTGAACGACCACGCGATGCGGCGGCGGTGGAAGCCGGTCTTCAGCTTCGACAGCACGCAGCCGTGGCTCATGCCCTCGACGCTCTGGCCTTGGTGGCCTTCGGGGACGTTGGTGCCGATGAAGGGGAACGGCACGGTGTCGAGCCGGTTGCCGAGCATGGCGTCGACGTCGTACACGAGCTCGCGCGGAATCGAGTTCTGGTTGGCGGTGAGGCCGATCTCCAGGGCGCTCATCGCCCACTCCACCGCCGGCCAGTGCAACGTGGTGAAGCGCGCGCCGACGCCGAGCGTGCTCTGCCCGAGCTTCGCGCCGGCCATCGGGAAGATCGTCGACCCGGCGTCGTGTTCCTGAACGAGGTTTTTCAACGTGAGCAGGTTCGTCCAAGTCGCTGGGAATGCCTGGGTCGCCAATCCCAGTTCAATTCCATCGCCCAACGGATGTGTCGTACCGTGAAGCTTCCACGCGCAGTCGCCAGCGGCGTTCTCAACCAACGTGAACTCGCCCGCCTTCGTGGCGAAGCGGCTCTTGGCGTACTCGCCGACCTTTCCGGCCCGGAGGTCCGCCTGCAGGGCGGGCCAGTCGAGGCAGAAATCGGGCGAGACGCACGGATTCTGCGCGATACGCAGATTGTTCTTCAGGAGAAAGGCGTTGATGGCGGACATGGGAGGGAGAAAGGGCTGAACAACCACGGATCACACGGATGGGCACGGATTCCCCGAAACTGTCATCCTGAACGCAGTGAAGGATCCATGGACACGCCCGCAGGCCGGCCTCATGCTGGATTCTTCGCTTCGCTCAGAACGACAGATAGCGGTGATTGGATTTTTATCCGTGATCATCTGTGAAACCGGTGGTCAAGATTTCGGCGTCAGATCGTCATCGCGTGGTAGCCGCCGTCGACGATGAGTTCCTCGCCGGTGATGAAGGAGCCGGCGGCGTCGGAAGCGAGCAGCAGCGTGGCGCCGATGAGTTCACGGGCCTCGCCGAAGCGCTTGGCGGGCGTGTGGCCCATGATGGCGGCGACGCGGTCGGGGGTGAGCACCTTCTTGTTCTGCTCGGCCGGGAAGAAACCGGGCACGAGGATGTTCACGCGCACCTTCGCCGTGGCCCATTCGCGGGCGAGGTTGAGCGAGAGGTTGTGCACGGCGCCCTTCGAGGCCGAGTAGGTGAACACGCGCGACAGCGGCACGACACCGGACATCGAGCCGAGGTTGATGATGGAGCCGCCCTGGCCGCGCTCGACGAGGTATTTGCCGAACACCTGGCAGCCGAGGAAAACACCCTTCACGTTCACGCGCAGGATGCGGTCGAATTCCTCCTCCGTGATATCGAAGAACGGCGTGGCGGAGTTGATGCCCGCGCCGTTGATGACGATGTCGACCCGGCCGCTGCGTTTGAGCACCGCATCGCGCAGTCCCTCGAGTTCGGCCTTGCTGGTGGCTTCGGCGGAATGAAACCAGGCCTTGCCGCCGGCGGCGGCGATCTTGTCGAGGCGGGCCTGGGCTTTGTCGAGGTTGCGGCCAACGATCACGACCTCGGCGCCGGCACCGGCGAGGCCCTCGGCCATCGCACCGCAAAGTTCGCCCGTACCGCCGATGACGACGGCCACTTTGCCTTCCAGGCCAAAATAGGACTTCAAATAATCTTCTGATTTCATGGGTAAAAAAAGGGGAGAGCAGCCAACTCCGCTCACGGCACGGCAGCAAGTCCCGAGGCCTGGCGCTCATGATCATAAGCGCCTCTGCCTTCCGCTGTCGGTCTGCTGATTTCCACCGGCCCGGCCATCTGGCGGTCCAGCCACCCGATCACGCCGGCCTCGTATCCGGGAACGACCTGGTCCCAATCCGACAGCCGGTGTCCGGCGCCGGGCAGGACGATCAGGTCGCACGTGACGCCGTTGGCGCGCAGTTTTTCCTGGAAGTCATACGATTGCTGGATCGGCACGGTCTTGTCGGCGTCGCCGTGGACCAACAGGAACGCCGGCAGGCCCGGGCGCACGTGATTGAGCGGCGAGATCGCGCGCAACAGGCCGAGCGACTCGGGCGTGAGCTCCTTCGGCCGGTTGAGCACCTGCTGCAGCGACGGACTGAGACCGCCGCGCACCGGCAGCTCCTGCTCGTGATTGGTCACGGGTGCGTAACCGACCACGGCCTGCACGCGAACGGAATCGTCCACGACCGTCGCCGCGAGACAGGCCAGGTGGCCGCCGGCCGAATGACCGAAAAGCGCGATGCGCCCCGGGTCACCGTTGAACGCCGCGGCGTTGGCCTTCACCCAGCGGATGGCCGTCAGCACGTCGTCGAGACAGGCCGGCCAGCGGTGTTTCGGCGCCAGACGGTAGTTGATGGAGAACCACACGTAGTCCGCCCGGGTCAGCATCGGGAACCACGGCGCGATGCCGGCGCCGCCTTCGGTGGCGGCCTTGTCGCCGCCGCTCCAGCCGCCGCCGTGCACAAGGATCGCCACCGGGAACGGGCCCTCGCCCGCCGGCACGCTGACGTCGAGCAGCAATTTTTCGCCGCCCGCGGTCGCGTATTCGAGGTCGCTGAGCTTCACCGCCCGCGGAACGGCGAGCAGATGGGGGGCTAGCGCCGGCGCGGCCTGGCGCAGGTCCTCGACCACAAGGCGCGCAAACACGGCGCTGCCGCGCGCCTGCAGGTGCGTGGTGTCGGTTTTACCGGAGACGTCGACGAAGTCGAAGGCGGCGGTGCGCTCCGGCCCCAGCGCCTCGCACAACGCGAGGCTGCTCGCGTGCAGGTCCACCAGCGCCACACCCTTCTCCTTTGCGACGCGTTTCACCGCCTCGACATAGGGCGCGTGCGCCGATTCCAGGCGCGCGGGATCCGTCTTGGAAAACGTGCGGCGCACCAGCGAGGTCGCGAGCACCGGCGTGGCGCCGATCGCGCGAACATCGTCCACATAACGGGCGAGGTTCGCCGGAAACGTCGTGGCCGGATCGGTCTCGCGCTCGGGCCCTTTGCCGGGCTGGTCGTTGTGACCGAACTGGATCAGGTAATAGTCGCCCTTCAGCGCGAGCGCCTTGTCCCAATGTCCCTCGTCGCGGTAGCTCTTCGAGCTGCGTCCGCCCTGCGCCGCGTTGGAAACCGTCATGCCGTCGCCCGCGAACTGCCGGAAACCGAGGCCCCAGCCCGAGCGGTCGGTCACGGTGGAATCGCCGACGAGCACGACATGGACGGGCTTCTCCTGCGCCGCCGCCAGCGCGGGCAGCAGGACCAGGCCAAGCCAAAAACGCAGCGCGCTCATGGTGTGGCGGCGGGGTTCCAGCCGTCGCTGCCGCCGAGCACGGCGGCAGGCGTGAGCGCGGCGGCCTGTTCGGAGGTCAGCGTCCTCGTCCACACCGCGCGGGCGGCCTCGTTCGCCCCGGGACCGGTGCTGCCGAACTCGGCGTAGAAGGTCGTGGCCTCGGCGTGCGGCTTGTCCCAGTTGTGCCAGCCCTCGGGCCGGACGGCTGCGCTCATCTCCGTGCGCAGGAAAACCGTTTTGGCATAATCGCGCCACGGACGTCCGAGGTAGGTGAGCGCGCCGGCGACGCCGGTGATGCGGCAGTCGGCGAAGACATAGCCGTGTGCCGTGTCCTTGGGCGTCGAGGCCGCGGTGATGTAGCCGTTGCGCAGAACGTGGATGTGGCAGCGGTTGAAGAACGCCGTCGCGGCGCCGAAGATGAAATCCACGTGCCCCTCGATATAACAGTCCTCGAAGTAGTGGCGGCCGCGGTTGACGAGGATCGTGTCCTGCCAGCCGAGGAAACGGCAGCGTCGGAACACCAGGCGGTCGCCGTCGGCGCGCAGGGCGAGGGCCTGGCCGACCGGGCCGGCGGTGTTGGCGAGCGTGATGTTTTCCCAGAGCATGCCGTCGCCGTCGATCTGCACCGTCGGCGTGCGGAACGTGCCGATGGGTTTGCCGTCCTCGCCGGGGACGTTGGCGTGGAGGTTGAAGGCGACGACCGTGGTGGCCGCATCCTCGCCAAGCACATGAATGTTGCCGCGCTCGCGCTGCACGTAGACACGCTCGGTGTAGGTGCCGGGCCGGACGAGGATCACCCAGCGCGGGGTGGCCGGATCGGTCTTCATCGGCGCCTTGCTGATCGCCTCCTGCAGCGACGTATAATCACCGGAGCCATCGGCGGCAACGACGGCGTCGGGTTGCGGGGCGGCGAAGGCGAACGTGGCAAGAAACAGCAGCGGCCAGAGGAGCCAGCCGTTGTAGCGGCGGTCCATGACCGCCGTCGCGACCGGATTCCGGCGGTCATGGACCGCCGCTACAAAAGGGCACAACTTCATGGCAGCCTGTTTTTCTCGCGCCAGCGCGGGTAATCCTGTTCCAGCAGTTTCTGCGGCGCGGTGACATGCCAAGCGTAACCTCCGCGCCGCTCGGCCTCGATCTCGGTGAGAGCGTAACGGATGACGGCATCGCGTCCGGTGTAGATCGGGCGGTTGGTGCCCAGTTCGTAGAAACGCGCCCACAGCGGCGGAGCCGCGGGATCGGCCACGAGCACGCGATCGAATTGGTGCGGAAGGTCCGGAGCCGGCGGGTGGGTCTCGCGCACGCCGTGCAGCTGCACCTGCCGAAACCACGCCACGGCGCCCTCGACGGCGGCGACGATCTCCGGCGACGGATGCGGCACCGACAGGAGGAAACGCACGATGCCCACGCTTTCGCCGCCGGACAGCGAGGCGGGCTCGAACCGGCGCGCGGGCGCGGGCGCCAGCGTATGCTCGTCGTGCTGCGCGCACCAGACGGTGAGCCGGCCGTCCTGCCGCACTTGCGTGCGGAGGATGCAGGCGATCCCCCGCTCCACCGCCGCGGCGGCCCGCGCGCGACGGGTCTCATCCACGAAGGCGAACGGCTCCTTCCCCTGCGCGGCGTCGCGCAGCAGTTCGAGCACGTTCACCATGGCATTATCGTTGTAGGTGATGTGGCGGGAGTAACCCTCGGGCCGGGGAAAGAACTGGGGCCAGCCGCCGTTCCCGTATTGCGCGGCCAGCAGGTAGTCGAAGCCCCGCTCGAAGGCCGCGCGCAGGCGCGGCTCCGGTTGCGCCGACACCACGCGGGCCAGCAGCCGCAGCTGCGTGGTGGTCGCATCGTTGTCGATCGTCGGGGCCGCGGTTTCCTTCGTGGGGGGCTGCGCGGCCGGCAGGATCGTCATGTCGCGGTTCTTGGGCCAGCCGCCGGAGACGTCCTGATAGAGCAGGACGTTGTCCGCCAGGGCGTGCGCCTCGGCGGTGGCATACCAGGGCGCCGGCTGGGCCAGCACCGTCCGCCAGACGACGGTCCCGGCGAACCCGCCGCACGGGAGAACCAGCGCGGCGAGGCCCAGGACTGTCGCGGCGGACCGCACGGCTCAGGCGTTCTTCAGTTCGACCAGGGCCAGCCGGGGCGTCAGCGTGTGCATGATCAGCAGCGCCACGAGGTAGGCGGAACCGGCGATGAGGAACAGCGGCACGTAGCCGCCGGTGTTGATGATGAAGCCGACCTTGGCCGCGAGCAGCGCGCCGCCGAGGCCGCCGGCGAGGCCGCCGAGGCCGACCACGCTGCCCACCGCGCGGCGGGGGAACTGGTCGGAAACGGTCGTGAAGAGGTTGGCGCTCCAGCCCTGGTGGGCGGCGGTGGCGAGCGAGATCAGCGCGATGGCGATGACGATGCTGCTCGTCATGGAGGCGAACACGATCGGCACGACGCACAGGGCGCAGATCAGCATGGTGACCTTGCGGGCCTTGTTGATCGACCAGCCCAGGCCGATGAAGCGCGTGGCCAGCCAGCCGAAGAAGATGCTGCCGAAGTCGGAGATGAGGTAGATGACGAGAAACGGGATGCCGACCTGCTTGAGGTCGAGCTTGGTCTCGAAGGCCGGGTTGCTGTTGAAGAAGGTCGGCAGCCAGGTGAGGTAGAACCACCACACGGCGTCGGTCATGAACTTGCTGATCGCGAAGGCCCACGTCGGCTTGTACTTGATCAGTTCGCGCCACTTGACGGGCCGGTCCTCCTCCGGCGGGCCGTCCTGCTGGATGTGGGCGAGCTCGGCGGCACCGACCTTGGGATGCTCGTGCGGCTTGCGGTAGGAGGCGAGCCACCAGAAGAGCACGAACACGCCGACGCCGCCCGTGATGATGAAGCTCGCGCGCCAGCCCAGATGCGCGATGATCAGCGGCACGCAGATGGCGGTGAGGATGATGCCGACATTGGCGCCGGCGTTGAAGATGCCCGTGGCGAAGCTGCGCTCCTTCTTGGGGAACCACTCCGAGACGGTCTTGATGGCGGCGGGGAAATTGCAGGCCTCGCCCACGCCGAGCAGGCCGCGGGCCCAACCCATGCCGAACACGTTGTGCACGAGACCGTGGCCGACGGCCGCGACGCTCCAGACCGTGATGCCGGTGCCGTAGCCGCGGCGCACGCCGATGCGGTCGATCATCCAGCCCGCGAGCAGGAATCCGAAGGCGTAGCAGTATTTGAAGATGGCATCGAGGTGGCTCATCTTCTCACGGAAGAGCGCCATGTCGGCTTCCGTCAGCGGCTGGTCCAGCGGGAGGCCCAGCATCTGGTGCCGGAACGTCGTGTCCAGCATGGTGAACGAGAACACGTTCCGGTCGATGTAGTTGATCGTCGTGGCCAGGAACAGCACGGCGCAGATGCGCCAGCGGTAACGGCCGATCACGGAACCGGTGGGAGCGGCAGGGGCTGGGGTCGTCATAAGCAGGGGGTGGCGGAGGAGGAACGGAGCGTCACTTGCCGGCGGCAGGTGGGGGCACGGAGTTGAGACCACGCGGGAGCCTGGCCGGGGTGATGGTGACCTTGTCCAAGGTGATGGTTCCGGCGTGCTGCACAACCTCCGTTTCGGTTACACCGTTGAATGTCGAGTTGCTGATCCGGATGCCATCGATCACCGCGCCTTCGAAACCGCGGATGTAAAGCACGCGCGGGCTGGCCGTGCTGGTGATGCGGTCGAGCTGCACGTTGCGGACGACGGGATTGAACGCGCCCTGCGCGCCTTCCTCGTAGAGCAGGTCGATGGTGAGCACCGCCTCCCCCACCCGGCCGATCTTCACGTTGCGCATGAAGACATTCTCGAGCGCGCCGCCGCGCACGGCGTTGTTCTTGAAGCGGAGCGCCCGGTCGAGCTCGGGGCTGTCCATCTCGCAATCCTCGACGAAGACGTTGCGGATGCCGCCGGTGCACTCGGAGCCGAGCACGACGCCGCCGTGGCCGTCCTTCATCACGCAGCGGCGGATGACGATGTTCTCGCTCGGGACGCCGACGCGCCGGCCGTCGGCGTTGCGGCCGGACTTGATGGCGATGCAGTCGTCACCGGTGTCGAACAGCGTGTCCTCGACCAGGATGTCGCGGGAGGATTCGGGATCGAAACCGTCGTTGTTGGGTCCGTGGGTGCGGATCGTCACGCCGCGCACGGTGATGTTCTGCGAGAGCACGGGGTGGATTTCCCACATGGGCGAACGCAGGATGGTGACGCCCTCGATGAGGATGTTCTTGCACCGGTAGGGCTGGATGAAGTTCGGACGGAGGTAATGGCCGGGGCCGAAGAGGCGCTGCTCGACCGGCACGTGGGTCTCGCCCATCCGGAAGAGGGCGTCGCGGTCCGCCTGCTGCTGCGCCGCGGCGGCCTCGGTGAAGGCCTGGAGTCCGCGCCCGGCCTTGTCCTTCTCGGAGGCCTTCGCCAGCGGCTTCTTGTTCCAGGCCCACCAGGTGTCCCAGGTGGCGCCGCCGTCGAGCGTGCCCTCGCCGGTGATGGCGATGTTTTCCTCGCCGTAGGCATAGATGAAGGGCGAATAATTCATGCATTCGACACCCTCCCAGCGCGTGAAGACGACGGGGTAGCGGTCCAGGTCGAAGGTCCAGCGCAGCGTGGCGCCCTGGCCGACGTGCAGGTTGACATTGCTCTTGAGACGGACCGCTCCGGTGAGCCATTCGCCGGGCGGCACGACCACACGTCCGCCGCCGGCCTCGTGGCAGGCCGCGATGGCCGCCCTGATGGCGTCGGTGCAATCCGCGCCGGCCTGCGCGCCAAACTGCGTGATCGGAAAATCGCGGTCGGGAAACGTCGGAGCCTTGATGCGCGCGAGCACGCGCTCGTAGTCGCCCCAACCGCGCACGACGGGCGGCGCGCCCTCGGACTCGAGGAGCTGCTGCATCTCGAGGCCGGCGAGGATGAAGGGGCCCGTGCCCTTCAGGTCGTTGTCGATGACCGGTTCGCTGATGTAGTACGCGAAAGACCCGTCGCGGGCCATGCCCTTGGAGTTCGTGTAGCCGAGGCCGGCGACCTCGCAGCAACGCGTCAGGTTGATGCGGCCGGTGTCGCCGTCGGGGCGGATGAAGTCGCGGATGAGGCCCTCGTAACCCTTGAGCAACGCGGGCAGGTAGGTCTCGCGCGGCAGGTAGCCGCGGTTGATGCCTTTCGCGAGGGTGTAGACGAACATCGAGGAGGCGGTGGCCTCGAGGTAGTTGCCCTCGCGGCTGCCCTGGTCCATCACCTGCCACCAGAGGCCGCTCGCCGGGTCCTGCCAGCGCACGATGCCGTCGGCCACGCGGCGCAGGATCTCGTTGATGTGCTCCACTTCGGGATGCGTGGGCGGGAAAAAGTCGAGCGAGTCCACGAGCGCCATCGCGTACCAGCCCTGCGCACGGCCCCAGAAATTGGGCGAATGTCCCGTGGCCTTGTCGGCCCAGGGCTGCTCGCGCTTCTCATCCCACGCGTGGTAGTGCAGACCGGTCTTCGCATCGTAGCTGTGCCGGTCCATCAGGATGATCTGATTCGCGACGTCGTCGAAGAGCGCGGGCTCGCCGAAGACCTTGGCGTAATGGGCGAGGAACGGCGACGCCATGAACAGGCCGTCGAGCCACATCTGGTGCGGGTAGCGGAGCTTGTGCCAGTAGCCGCCCTCGCTCGTGCGCGGGTGCTTCCGCATCTGCTCGCGCAGGGTCTGGATCGCGGTATGCAGGTGCTCGTCGCGGTGACCTTGTTCCCAGCGGAGGAGCATGACCTTGCCCGGCGGGATCATGTCGATGTTGAACTCCTCCATCTTGTAGGTGGCGATGGAGCCGTCGGGCTTGACGAACGTCTCGACCGTCTTCGCGCCGTAATCGCCGTAGCGCGGGTCGCCGACGCGCTCGGAAAGCTTCAACAGCGAGAGCCCGAGCAGCGAGGTCGTGTAATCCCAGCGGGCGCGCGGGGCGCCGCCGAGAAACATCGTGTCGCCGCGCCGGGCCATCTCGGACTCGGCCATGCGGCGCGACCACTCGAGCGGGGTCGCGCCACCGAAGTCGCGCGGGAGTTCCGCGGCCGTGAGGGTGGCGGTCGCAACGGCCGCCAGGGTCAGAAAGCGAAGCAAAGGAGTCATGACGAAACAGACAGGGTTGAGAGGGACGTCCGGGTCGGATGCGGCAGGAACGCGGCGCCGCCTCAGGGAGCGGTGGAGAGGGAGATCCTGACGGGAGACCTGACGCGGGCGGCGAAGGCCGCGAGGTAGTCGAGCCAGGCCTGCCTGGTGGTGAACTCGCCCGCGCGGGACCAGCCGGCACCGGCATAGTAGGACAGCGGCTGGCCGGGCACGGCCCTGGCCAGCAGGAGCAGATTGCGCTCATCCTCCGCATAGCCGGCGAAGGCGCCCGGGGTCACGATCACGGCGGTGCTGAGGTTGTCGTTGGTTTTCTGCACGATCCACTGCGCGAGCGAGCCGTCGGCCTCGCCGCGCACGACGTCGATCACCGGATCCTGGCCGCGGTCGGCGGGATTCCTGTTCAGGCCGATGCCGACGACTAGCTCCTTGGCGCCACCGGTGGCGGCGAAGGTGCTCTCGATGCGGTCGAGGTTGTGTCCGGCGTCCACGGTGAAGCGCTTGGTCTCGGAAACGGAGACGCCGCCGGCCGCCCAGGTGTCGTAGGTGAGCTCGAACACGGCGCGGATCGGTCCGTTGGCGATGACGTGGGCGGACCTGAAGTTGCGGCCGACATGGAGCGCCTTGCCGTCCCAGATGCCGGTGCCGCCGCAACCGCGCGATGGGCCGACCTGGTACATGTCCATGCCCTCGCCCTGGTCGGTGTGGTAGTGGTCGTGGCCCTTGTTGTACCAACGGTCCACGATCGGATAGTCGACGCGCTTGCACCAGACATCGAGGCCGCTCGTGACGAGCACCTCCTTCGTCACGCCCTCGGGCGCCGGCGCGGCGAGCGCGGGGCCGTACGTGCGATGGGCGACCTTGTCGTTCTCCCAGGCAAAATCGTCGAGCCGCTCGGGCACGAGTCGCGCGAAGGCCTTCGTCGGGAACACGGGCGCGACGCCGTCGATCCTTTCGACGGTGAACGTGGCGGACTTTTCGCCGGCGGCGAAGTCGTGCTGGAAGATCAGTTCGCCGTAGGCGAGGCCCTCGCTCTTCGGGTCCTTGGCCTGCGGGGCGACGTTGGTGACCTGGTAGGCGAGCACGCGGCCGGCGGCGTCCTTGACCGCGATCTTTTGCAGCAGCGCACCCGGCAGGGCCCGGTTCACCTCGCGCCAGGGGACCGTGACGGTTTCCGATGGGCGGGCGATCGCGAGGTCATGGGTGACGGTGATGACAAGCCGCTCGGCGGCCGTGGCGGCAACGGCGGCGGCGATCCCGGCGAGGAACAGCAGGCTTCGTTTCATGGGGCGTTGGCGGGGTTGCGGAGCGCGGGCGGCATCCCGGCCCGGAGGGCAGGGAGGTCGCGCGGCGGGGAAAGACAAACGGGGTGACGGACGCTTCACCGGCACAACCAACCGCCGTCCACGGCGAGGATGTGGCCGTGGACGTAGTCGGAAGCGGGCGAAGCGAGAAAGACGACGGCGCCGGCCAGATCGGCGGGCGTGCCCCAGCGGGCGGCGGGGATGCGCTCGAGGATGGCCTTGTTCCGCACGGCGTCGGCGCGGAGCTGCTCGGTGTTGTCGGTCGCCATGTAGCCGGGGGCGATGGCGTTGACGTTGATGCCGTGGGCCGCGAGCTCGTTGGCCATGAGCCGGGTGAGGCCGGCGAGGCCGCTCTTGGCGGCGGTGTAGGAGGCGACGCGCACCCCGCCCTGGAACGAAAGCATCGAGGCGGTGTGGATGATCTTGCCCCGGCGCTGCCGGGCGAGCCACTGCTTCACGACGGCCTGGCTCAGACGGTGGATGGAACCGAGGTTGATCTCGAGCACTTCATCCCAGTCGGCATCGCTGAAATCCACGTAGCTCGCACGCCGGATCGTGCCGCCGTTGTTGACCAGGATGTCGGGCAGCGGCAGCTCGCGGCCGAGCGCGGCGGCCAGCCGGTCCATGGACGCACGGCTGGCCTGGTCGGCGCTGAAGGTCCAGGCCTTGCGGCCCGCCTTCTCGACAAGCGCGCGGGTGGCCGACAGATCGCCGCGGGCCGTGAGGATGACATCGGCGCCGGCCTCCGCGAGCGCCTGCGCCATGCCGGCGCCGAGGCCGCGGGAGGCGCCCGTGACGAGCGCCGTCTTGCCGTCGAGGCGGAAGGGAGAGGAGGAGGCGCTCATGAGGACGAACGATTCAGCGGGCGCGATGGATGACCTTCGGATCCACCGGATCCATGTCGGCGTAGTCCTGGTTCTCGCCGCCCATGCCCCAGACGAAGCCGTAGTGCGTGGAGCCCTCGCCGCTGTGGACGGACCACGGCGGGGAGAGCACGGCCTCCCCTTCGCGCAGGCGCAGCGTGCGCACGCGCGAGGGATGTCCGAGAAAATGCTTCACGTCGCCGCCGCGCGGAAAACCGAAGTAGCAGTAAACCTCGGAACGGCGCAGGTGCGTGTGCGGCGGCATGGTGTTCCACTTGCTGCCGGGCTGGACGAGCGTGAAGCCCATCACGAGCTGGCAGGTCGGCATGCGGCCCGGGTGGATCACCTGGTGCAGGATGCGGAGGTTTTCCTGCCCGGCGCTGCCGAGCTCGCGCGGCTCGAGTTCGGCGCGCGGGATGTGGCGCGTCGGATGCGCCGCGTGGGCCGGGTAGCTCAGCAGATAGAAGCGCGCGGGCTTCTGCGCCGAACGCGAGGCGAAGACCACGCGCTTCGCGCCGCGTCCGACATAGAGCGAATCGAGGTGGCCCATCGCGTAGCGGCGGCCGTCCACCGTGATGCGGCCGGGGCCGCCGAGGTTGACGATGCCGAGCTCGCGGCGGTCGTTGAAGTGCTCCGAGCGGATCCCGGCCGGCGCGTGCAGCGGCAGCGAAGCGGCCTTCGGCACGGCGCCGCCGATCACGGTGCGGTCGGTTTCCCAATAGTGGAGCGTGACACGCCCCGGACGGAAAAGCGCCGAGGGCACAGAGGCCCGGCGAAGCTCCACCGCGGACAGACGGGCGGCCTCACGGGAGGAAAGGGCTGGCAGAAAGGACTGCATACAAGGAGGGGTGGAAAACTGGGGCGAAAACCGGCCGAGAAGCCAGCCTTCAGCAATATTCACTAATAAATATTTATTCCACTATTGAATTCAGTCCTCCCGGCGCAATGTGAAAATCAGCGACCCGCGAAAATGTCCGCCGCCGCTCACTGTTTGGACGGAGCACCGCGCCGGACGGGGAGCCCGCCCAGGTCATATATTTCACTAATGAACTCTGTGTTCGCAAATGGTGTTGATTCTTTTCCGGCGGTTCATCTACTCGGCGCCATCCCCCGGTTATTGGACTAACCTCCACGTTCTACCCCCTATGAACCCAAGCAAGCACCCCAAGGCGCTGCGCTGGCTGCTGCCAGCCCAGCTATTGTTGATCGCCGGCCTCGCGCCGGCGCAGGCCCAGACCGCCGCACCCGCCGGCGCCCAGAAGAATGAGGATGACGTGATCGTGCTCTCGCCCTTCCAGGTCGTGGCCGACAACAACGGCTACTACTCCGCGAACACCATGTCCGGCACGCGCTTCAACACGAAGCTCGATGACCTCGCCTCCTCCATCACCATCATGACGAAGGAGCAGATGGCGGACCTCGCGATGACGGACATCAACGACGTGTTCCTTTATGTCGCCGGCACCGAGGGCACCGGCACGTTCACCGACTACACGCTCGACCGCAACGGCAGCATCTCGGACAACGTCCAGCTGAACCCCGCCCAGGCCAACCGCGTGCGCGGCATCGCCCCGGCCAACGTCTCGCTCGGCAACATCGAGACCATGGGCCGCGTGCCCGTCGACCCCATCGGCATCGACTCCATCGAGGTGAGCCGCGGCCCCAACGCCAACGTCTTCGGCCTCGGCAATCCGTCCGGCACCGTCAACCAGGTGCCCTCCGCCGCCAACCTCCAGCGCAACCGCACCCAGGTCGCCCTCAAGGTCGACAGCTACGAAGGCTACCGCAACAGCCTCGACCACAACCAGGTCCTCGTGAAGGACAAGCTGGCCGTCCGCTTCCAGCAGGTGTTCCAACACGAGGCCTTCCAGCGCAAGCCCTCCGGCGTGGATACCGAACGCTACAACGGCATGATCAAATACCAGCCGTTCAAAAACACCACCCTCAGCGCCACCTATTTCTATTACCATGCGTACGGCAACCGCCCCAATTCGCTGCCGCCGCGCGACAACATCAGCTACTGGCTGAAGAACGGCTCGCCCACCTGGGACCCCGTTGCGCGCGTGATCCACGTGAACGGCCAGACCAGCGCCCCCATCACGGCCACCACGTTCCCCACCACCGCCAGCTTCGGCGCGGCCGGCACGCAGAACATCGACTACTTCACCGCCAGCTGGCTCGGCTTCGACTCTAGCCAGCTGTTCATCGACCAGAACGGCGCCGGCTACTGGGCCTCGCCGAACGGCTGGACCGGCAACCATCCGTGGACCTCCACGACCGCCAACGCCCCCGCCTGGCCGGCCTCCTCCCTGCAGAGCTACCGCTATGTGCAGGTCACCGGCGCCGCGGACGCGCGCGGCACGGGTGTGCGTTCCAACAGCCAGCCGCTGTTTCTCACCACCCCGACCGTCAAGGACAGGTCCCTGTATGATTGGGAGAACGTCAACATCTCCGCGGTCAACCGCTTCTGGGACCGCAACGAGACCTTCAACGTCCAGCTCGACCACGTCTTCCTGCACGACTCGTTCCAGACCCTCGCCGTCCAGGCCAACTTCTTCCGCGAGGATTCCGAACGCTGGACCCGCAACTACATCGGCATCGCCAACGACCTCGGCCAGTCCGGCCAGCTCTCGATCGACGTCAACGAGAAGCTCCTCGACGGCACGCCCAACCCCTACTTCCTGCGGCCCTACATCGGCGTCGCCCGCCCCCGCACCGTTTACCTGCCCGCCAAGTGGGACACCACCCGCGCGCAGCTCGCCTACCGCGTCGACGCGACGCAGAAGGACGGCTGGGTCAAGCACCTCGGCACCCACCAGCTCACCGGTTATTATGAATACAAGTACCGCGTGAACCGGCAGTATTCCTGGCGCGATGCCATGATCTCCAGCCCCAGCTGGCTGCCCGCCGGCATCGCCGTCGCCAACCAGTCCAACGCCGTCACCGGCCAGTACCCCGCCATCCAGGCGACCCGTAACTTCTTCCGCTACTACGTCGGCGACGCCACCGGCAGCAACGTCGACTACGCCCCGACCGACTTCAGCCCCGGCTCCTACTCCTATGTGTGGGGCAACGCGCAGACCGGTCAGTTCAGCCGCGACCAGGTCACCCTGGGCCTCGCGGCCGCCTCGGATGCCACCGGCGGCACCAACAACAGCAAGGTCACCATCAAGACCCTGGGCGGCGTCTGGCAGGGCCATTTCCTGAAGGGGCTGCTCGTCACCACGTTCGGCGCGCGCAAGGACGAGGTCTTCACCAACTTCGGCGACACCAACGTGTTCCTCAAGGCCGACGGCATCACCCTCGACTACGAAAGCGCCGACCGCTGGTCCACGTCGCGCAACTTCAACTCCGGCGACACCACCAACTACCAGGTCGTGATCCGTCCGTTCCGCGATGCGAAGTTCGTCGGCAACTCCGGCTTCCTGTCGGACCTCGCCCGCGGCCTCTCGGTGGGTTACAACAAGTCCGACAGCTTCCTCCCGTCGACCCCGGCGCAGTCGCTCTTCAAGGAGCTCCTGCCCAACCCCACCGGCGAGGACGAAAGCTACAGCCTCGGCCTGAACCTCTTCGACGGCAAACTGGTCATCCGCGCGACCCGCTACGAAAACGTGCAGAAAGACTCGCGCAACACCGACGCCGGCGTGTTCAACCAACGCGTCACCCGCATCGACATGTCGCCGCGCGGCCAGACCGCCAACCCCGGCCGCCTGCTCTTCCAGGCCGACGCGTGGATCCGCTGGAAGAACCCCACCTGGTCCGACGACCAGGTCCGGACCGAGGTGACGAAACAGACCGGCATCTCGCCGGAGCTCGAGGCCTTCCTCTTCGAGCCCGGCACCCCCTTCGCCGCCACCGCCGACGTCGAGGCCAAGGGCACCGAGGTCGAGATCAACTACAACCCCACCCGCTGGTGGACGCTCTCGGGCTCCGTCACCAAGTCCTCGGTCACCAACCGCAACGTCTCCGCCGCCACCCAGCGCTGGATCGACGAACGCATGCCGATCTGGACCAGCATCGTGGATCCCCGGATCGGCAACGATCCCGCCTTTGCCCCCACCGCCGGCAATACCGGCGGCCTCTGGTGGAAGCAGCTCTACGCCGGCGCCTCCGGCAACCAGACGATGGAGGACAACTTCATCGCCTTCGTCGGCGCGCCCTACAGCGCCTTCCGCGAACTCGAGGGCAAGGCCAACCCGCAGGGCCGCGAGTGGAACGCCCGTTTCAGCACGAAGGTCAGCCTCGACGGTCTCACCGACCAACGCGTGCTGAAGAAATTCGCCGTCGGCGGCGCCCTCCGCTGGGAAAGCAAGGCCGCCATCGGCTACTACGGCGTCCAGGAGTTCCCCGCCAAGATCACGCAGCTCGACACCAGCCGCCCGATCTACGACAGCGCGAACACCTACGTCGACGCCTTCGTCACCTACAAGACGAAGCTCTGGCGCGACAAGGTGAACGCCACGTTCCAGTTCAACGTGCGCAACCTCACCGAAAGCGGCGGGCTGCGACCGGTCGGCGCCTTCCCCAACGGGGAAATCCACACCTACCGCATCATCGATCCCCGCCAGTTCTTCCTGCAGGCCACCTTCGAATTGTAATGCCGCGGCCAGCCGCGTAAGCCCACCTGCAACCATCGCCGCCATCCGCAAGGTTGGCGGCGATTTTCTTTCTCTCCATGTCCTCCCGTCCCGTCCGTTTTCGCCGACCGCTCCCCGCAGGGGCGCGCCTTGCGCTCGCGCGGATCGGGCGATTCGACACCGACCCGCGGGACTGCTAGTCCCTCCTCCACGTCACCACCCCGTTCATGAAACCGCCCCGCGCCGTCGCTCCCCCCTCCACCCCCGCCTGGTCCGCGGGCTGGCTGTGGCTCGGTTGCGTGGCGCTCGGCCTGGCCGCCTACTGGCCGGCCCTGGGCGGAAACTTCCTCTGGGACGACGCCGGCCACGTCACCCGGTCCGACCTGCGTTCCTTCGCCGGGCTCTTCCGCATCTGGTTCGAGATTGGCGCGACCCAGCAATACTACCCTGTCCTGCACACCGCCTTCTGGCTGGAGCAATGGATCTGGGGCGACTCGCCGCTCGGCTACCACCTGCTCAACGTCGCCCTGCACGCCACCGCCGCCGTCCAGTTTGCCGTGCTGCTGCGCCGGCTGGAAGTGCCCGGCCCGCGCCTCGCCGCCCTGCTCTTCCTGCTCCATCCCGTGTGCGTCGAGTCCGTCGCCTGGATCGCCGAGCAGAAAAACACGCTGTCCGCGGCCTTCGTTCTCGCCGCCGCGCTCGCGTGGCTGCGCTTCGAGGAGACGCGCGCGCCGCGCGCCTACGCCCTCGCGACCGGACTCTTCCTGCTCGCCCTGTTGACCAAGACCGTCACCGCCACGCTCCCGCCGGCCCTGCTCGTGATCGCCTGGTGGCGCCGCGACCGGCTCGATTTGCGCCGCGAGGTGATGCCGCTCCTCCCGTGGTTCGCCGCGGGCGCCGCCGCGGGCCTGTTCACGGCCCATTTCGAAAGCACGCTCATCGGCGCCACGGGCGAAGCCTTTGCCCTGGGTTTCCCTGAACGCCTGCTCCTCGCCGGCCGCATCTTCTGGTTCTACGTCGGCTCGCTCGCCTGGCCGTTCAACCTCACCTTCATCTACCCGCGCTGGACCGTGGAGGCCGGCTCCGCGTCCTGGTGGCTCCCGCTCCTCGCCGGCCTCGGCCTGCTCGGCACGCTCGTCGGGTGGAGCCGCCGCTCGCGCGGTCCGCTCGCCGCCGGCCTGCTTTTCGCCGGCGTGCTCTTCCCGGTGCTCGGTTTCTTCAACGTCTACCCGTTCCTCTTCTCGTACGTGGCGGACCATTTCCAATACCTCGCCAGCCTCGCGCTTTTCGCGCTCGCCGCGGCGGGCCTCGTGCGCCTGGCCGCGCGCCTGCCCCGGACCGGCGCGCTCGCCGCGGGCGCCCTGCTGCTCGCCGGCCTCGGCACGCTCACCTTCCTGCAGGCGCGCATGTACCGCGACGAGGTAGCGCTCTACGAAACCACGCTCGCGCGCAACCCGTCCGCCTGGATGGCGCACAACAACCTCGCCATCGTGCTCGCGCGCGAGAACCGCCTGCACGAAGCCATCGAGCACCTCCACGCCGCGCGCCGCCTGCGGCCCGGCTATGCGCAGGCCGAGAGCAACCTCGGCGACAACCTCACCCGCCTGGGCCGCGCGCGCGAAGCCCTGCCCCACCTCGAACGCGCCCTCGAACTCGAACCGCGTTTCGCCGACGCCCACAACAACCTCGGCAACGCCTACGTCGCCCTCGGCCGGCTGCCCGAGGCGATCGCCGCCTACGAGACCGCGCTGACGCACAAGCCCCTCTTCCCGCTCGCCCACCGCAACCTCGGCATGGCCCTCGCCATGAGCGGCCGGACCGACGACGCGCTGCGCCATTTCGCCCGCGCCCTCGAACTCCGCCCCGACTACGCCGACGCCGAGGTCTCGTGGGGTGTCGCCCTCACGCTCGCGCGACGTTTCCCCGAAGCCGACCCGCATTTCCGTCGGGCGATCCAACTGGAACCCGACAACCTGCCCGCCCGCTACAGTTACGGTCGCGCCCTGGCGGAGGCCGGCCGGACCGGCGAGGCGGTCGAGGAACTTTCCGCCGCCCTCCGGCTCGATCCGGCCCACGCGGAATCCCACTACGAGTTGGCGAAGATCTACCGCCGCCAGGGCCGGCGCGACGATGCCATCCGGCATTACGAAACCGCCATCCAGCTCAACCCCGCCCTCGTCAACGCCCCCTGAGTCATGCCGGACCAACGAGTAAATTCCATCATACCCCGGTGTACCTGCCCTGATTCCGACCGGCCTTCGCCCGTGTGTTCACTAATGAATTTGCCATGCCAAACCGCGGCTGGAAACCTCTAGCCGTCCGACTCTTCCCCCATGACCCGCTCCTCTCCCCGCGGCGGCCAGGATCCCGCCTCCCTTGAACGCTACGTGATTCCGAATCTCCGGAACGCGAGCCGGATCATGAAGCTGCTCGCGCAGAACCCCGACGGCTGCAAGGCCGCCGACATCGCCCGCGAACTGCGCATCCCCGTCACCACGACGCTGCGCATCATGGCCACGCTCCAGCTCGAAGGCTTCGTGCGCAAAGCCGAGGGCCGGTTCGAACTCGGGCCCGTGCTCATCCACCTCGGCAACGCCTCGCTCGCCGGCACCGAGATCCGCACCGCCGCGCTGCCCGTGCTCGCCGACCTCACCGCCCGCACCGACGAGACCTCGCACCTCGCCGTCCCCTGCGACGACCGCGCGCTCATCGTCGCCGTGCAGGACAGCTCGCACCCGCTGCGCGCCGCCTCGCGTCCCGGCTTCCTCGCCGACCTGCACTGCTCGTCCACCGGCAAGTGCTTCCTCGCCTTCCTCCACCGCCCGCGTCTCGACACGCTCTACGGCAAGGCCAAGCCCGGCAAACGCACGCCGCACACGCTCGTCACGCTCGCCGAGATCCGCCGCGAGGCGGACCTCTCGCTCAAGCGCGGTTACAGTCTCGACGACGAGGAATTCGCCCTCGGCGTGCGCTGCTGCGCCGCGCCGGTCCACTCCTCCGACGGCTCCGTCGTCGCCGCCATCGGCATCACCGCCGCCACCGTGCGTTTCACCCGCGAGCGTATCCCCGAGATCGCCGCCATCGTCACCCAGTCCGCCGCCGAGCTCTCCCGCTCGCTCGGCTACCACGGCCCGCGCTCCTGAGCCGCCCCCGCCAATCGTTCTCTTAATCTTAATCTTTCTCTTTCTCCCTGCCCAAGCCACCGCCGAGACTACGAAAACGAGCAGGAGAACGAGAACGATCATCCCTCCCTTCCCCTTTTTTGATCCTATCATGAACAAAGCCGAAATCCTTCAACGACTCCGGGCGCAGAAAGTGGTCGCCCTGATCCGCGCGGACAGCGCCGACAACCTCGTCGGCTGCGCCCGCGCCCTTCAGGCCGGTGGCCTGGGCGCCATCGAGCTCACGATGACGACCCCCGGCGCCATCGAGATGTGCGCCAGGGTCTCCCGGGAACTGCCCGACGTCCTTCTCGGCCTCGGCACCGTGCTCGACGCCGACACCTGCAAGCGCGGCATCGCCGCCGGCGCGAAGTTCATCGTCACGCCCGCCGTGCGTCCCGATGTCATCAAGGCCTGCAACGAGGCCGGCGTGCCCGTCCTCTCCGGCGCGCTCACCCCCACCGAGGCCTGGACCGCCCACGAATGCGGCGCCGACGTCATCAAGATCTTCCCCGCCGAGTTCTTCGGCCCCGCCTACATCAAGTCGCTGAAAGCGCCGTTCCCGAAGCTCGAGTTCCTCCCCACCGGCGGCGTCACCCCCGAGACGGTCGGCGACTTCCTCAAGGCCGGCGCCTTCGCCACGGCCGCGGGCTCGGCGCTCGTCGCCCCGGCCGCGCTGAAGTCCGGCGACTGGGCCGCCATCACCGCCCGCGCCAAACAGTTCGTCGAGGCCGCCGCCGCGGTGAAATGATCTCCCTCTCAACTCTCATCTCTCAACCAGTCCGACCATGAGCCTGAACATCAAACCCGCCAACGTCTGCGCCTTCGACCAAATCTCCCTCGGCGAGGTCATGCTGCGCCTCGACCCCGGCGAAGGCCGCATCCGCACCGCCCGTGAATTCAAGGTCTGGGAGGGCGGCGGCGAATACAACACCTCCCGCGGTCTCCGCAAATGCTTCGGCCTGAAGACCGCCGTCGTCACCGCCTTCGTCGACAACGAGGTCGGCCACCTCGTCGAGGACTTCATCATGCAGGGCGGCGTCGCCACCGACTTCATCAAGTGGCGCGAGGACGACGGCATCGGCCGCACCGTCCGCAACGGCCTCAACTTCACCGAGCGCGGCTTCGGCATCCGCGGCGCCGTCGGCAACCCCGACCGCGGCAACACCGCCGCCTCGCAGCTCAAGCCCGGCGACATCGACTGGGAGCACCTCTTCGGCAAGCTCGGCGTGCGCTGGTTCCACACCGGCGGCATCTTCGCCGCGCTCTCCGAGACGACCGCCGCCCTCACCGTCGAGGCCGTCAAGGCCGCCAACAAGCACGGCACCATCGTCTCCTACGACCTCAACTACCGCCCTTCGCTCTGGAAGACCATCGGCGGCCTCAAGAAGGCCCAGGAGGTCAACCGCGAGATCGCGAAGTACGTCGACGTCATGATCGGCAACGAGGAGGACTTCACCGCCTCGCTCGGCTTCGAGGTCAAGGGCGTGGACCACAACATCAGCCACATCGAGACCGACGCCTTCAAGCAGATGATCGAGACCGCCGTGAAGGAGTTCAAAAACTTCAAGGTCGCCGCCACCACCCTGCGCGTGGTGAAGAGCGCCACGGTCAACGACTGGTCCGCGATCCTCTGGCACGACGGCAAGTTCCACGAGTCGCGCAAATACCCGGACCTCGAGATCCTCGACCGCGTCGGCGGCGGCGACTCGTTCGCCTCGGGCCTGCAGTTCGGCTTCCTGCAGTTCAACGACCCGCAGAAGGCCGTCGAATACGGCGCCGCCCACGGCGCGCTGGCCTCGACCACGCCCGGCGACACGTCGATGGCCACCCGCAAGGAGGTCGAAAAGACTTTCGGCGGCGGCGGCGCCCGCGTCGTGCGCTGACCCCGCCCTGCATTCTCCCCGGCCCGGGCCTCACCGCCCGGGCTTTTTTACGTCTTCGCGACAGCCTCCCCCGTTGCGTACCCCACCCGCGCTGCCAGCGTGCGTTCATGATACCCCCACGCTTTGTCACGGTTTTGTGCTGCCTGTTACTCGCCGGCAGCGTGTCCGCCGCCCCCGCCATCCCGCTGCTCGACACCCTTGGTTCCCATTCTTACCGCGTCACCACCGCTTCCGCCGACGCCCAGCGCTATTTCGACCAGGGCTTGCGCTTCCTCTTCGGCTTCAACCACGGCGCCGCCATCCGTTCCTTTCAGGAGGCGATCCGGCTCGACCCCACCTGTGCCATGGCACACTGGGGCATCGCCTACGCCAGCGGCCCGCACATCAATTTCCCCGCCGTGCCTCCGGCCGCCGCCGAACTCGCCTGGGCCGAGCTCACCCTCGCCCGGCAGCACGCAGCCGGGGCCACGCCCGTCGAGCAGGCGCTCATCGCCGCCCTCGGCCACCGCTACGCCAACCCGCAGCCCGCCGACCGCGCCCCGCTCGACCTCGCCTACGCTGACGCCATGCGCGAAGTCTGGAAACAATTCCCTCGCGACGCCGACGTCGGCACGCTTTTCGCCGAGGCCATGATGAATCTGCGACCGTGGGACCAGTGGACGCCCGCCGGCGAACCGCAGCCCGGCACCGAGGAGATCCTCGCGACCCTGGACGACGTGCTGAAGCTCAACGTCAACCACCCGCTCGCCAACCACCTCATGATCCACGCGGTCGAGGCGTCGAAACACCCCGAACGAGCCCTGCCCGCCGCCGACCGCCTGCTGACGCTCCAGCCCGGTCTCGCCCACAACGTCCACATGCCCTCGCACATCTATATCCGCACAGGCCAGTGGCACAAGGCGGTCGAATCCAACCGCCTCGCCGTCGAGGCCGACGCCACCTACCGCAAGGTCGTCGGCCCTGCCCGGGGATTCCTGCCGGTTTACGTCGCGCACAACGACCACATGCTCGCCTACGCCGCCATGATGACCGGCCAGGGCGACCTCGCGGTCAGGCACACGCGCGACCTTGTCGCCAAGCTGCCGCCGGAATTCATGGCTGAATTCGGCGATGTTGCCGAGGCCTGGCTTGCCATGCCGCTCGAGGTGCTCGTGCGCTTCGGACGCTGGGATGCCGTGCTGGCCGAGCCGATGTTCGCGCCCGAACAACGCTTCGTTTACGCATTCCAGCTGGCCGCTCGTGGCATTGCGTTCGCCGCCAAGGGCGACATCCCCGCCGCGCGGTCCGCGCAGGCCGCCTACCTCGAGGCCGAAAAACTCGTATCGCCGGATCAAATCGCCGCCGGCAACAACACCTGCCAGGCCGTGCTCGCCATCGTCACGCCCATGCTCGAGGCCGAAATTCTCATGCGCGAGGGCAAGACAGACGAAGCCATCGCCCGGTTCCATGCCGCCATCGCGCTCGAAGACCAGCTGCGCTACGACGAGCCGCCCGGCTGGATGATTCCCGTCCGCCATGCCCTCGGAGCCCTGCTCATGTCTTCCGGCCGCCATGCCGAGGCGGAGACGGTCTACCGGACCGACCTCACCTTCCTGCCCGACAACGGCTGGTCCCTCTTCGGCCTCTCGGAATCCCTCATGCAACAGGGCAAGATGAAGGAAGCCGCCGAACTGCGCCGTCGGTTTCAGGATGTCTGGCGCCATGCGGATCTCACCATCACCTCGTCCTGCCTCTGCCAGCCGGGCGCGTGAACGCGCGCTGATCGACACCCGTCTCAGGCATACCAGTCCTGCCTCGTCAGCGGCAGGACCGCTTGCCCGAGCCCGTCCGGTTTGACGAGCAGCGCCTGGTAGATCGCCAGCTCACCGCACGCGAAACCGTGCGCCGAAGCCGCCATGTAGAGGCGCCACACGCGGTAAACCTGCTCGCCCACGAGCGCATTGGCCCGGTCGTGCGCGGCCTCCAGCCGGCGCACCCAATGGCGCAGCGTCAGGGCGTAGTGCTCCCGCAGGTTTTCCACGTCGCGCGCCTCGAATCCCGCCGCCTCGGCCGCCGTCAGCACGAGCGGGATCGGCGGAATGTCGGAATCGGGAAAAACATACTCGTCGAGAAACGAAGGACCGCGGAAGCGCCTTGGACGCGGGCCCTCGCCGATGGCGTGGTTGAGGAACACGCCGCCGGGTTTCAGAAGACGATGGGCCGCCCTGAAGTAGTCCGGCAGGTGTCCGCGTCCGACATGCTCGCTCATGCCCACGCTCACGATCGCGTCGAAACCGTCGCCCGGCGCCTGCACCTCCCGATAATCGCGCAGTTCGATCCGCACGCGCCCGGCCAGGTCTTCGCCGCGCACCCGTTCCTGCGCCAGCTCCGCCTGCTGCGTGCTGAGCGTGACGCCCAGCACCTCGACCCCGTAGGTGCGCGCGGCAAATCGCGCCAGCCCGCCCCAGCCGCACCCGATGTCCAGCAGCCGCTGTCCCGGCCGGAGCCGGAGCTTGCGGCAGAGATGGCGGAACTTCGCGATCTGAGCATCCGCCAGCGGCATGCCGGGCGTTTCGAAGTAGGCGCAGGAATACACCATCTCGGGATCGAGCCAGAGCCGGTAGAAGTCGTTCGACACGTCGTAATGAAACGACACGGCCGCGCGGTCGCGTGCGGGTGAGTGCTGTTCACCCGCACGATTGCCGGCCCGCCGGCCGGATGCCTCCTCCGGGCGCGGCGCAGCGGGCAGACGGTGCAACCGGTAGTAATCGGCCAGCGAGTCGAGCCAGCCGGTCGGCCGGTTCTCCAGGGCGAGCGCGAATTCCATCGCCTGCTCCAGGTCGCCCGCCACGTCGAAATCGTCGCGGAGGTAGGCCTCGGCCAGCCCCTTGGCCGTGCCCGCCTCCAGCATCGCCCTCAGCGACCCGGGATGCTTCAGGAGCACGGTGGCCGGACGGGGGCGCTCATCGGGCCAGACCGTGCCCTCCCACAAACGGATCGACACGTTCTGCAGTGGAGCATGCGCGAACAGCCGCTCCAAAAGGCTGATGGTTGCTTCCGCGATCGGCTCTTGAACCAGGCTCATGACATCGGTCTCCGAAGCAGGAATATACATGCGAGCGATGCCGTTTGCAAAAGGGACATTCCCGCCCGACTCACCGGGGACTGGCCCGATGCGCGCCGCCGCAGCAGCAGCCCGGGCTCGCCACCGGCGCCTTTCTGCTGTGCGCTGGCGCCATGCTCATCGGCTTTCTTGTTTTCGTCCTGGAACACTCCCCGTTCCTGCGCCGGGTGATGTGGCGGTGGTGGTACGGCCGGCTGGCGAAGCGCCACCAGGGCGCCGACTGGACGTTCATGAATTACGGCCATGTGCCGCCCGCCAGCGAGCCGCCGCTCGTGCTCGATCCCGCGGACGAGCCCGACCGCTTCTGCGCCCAGCTCTACCACCGCGTCGCCTCGGCCGCGCCGCTGGCCGGCAAGGACGTGCTCGAGGTCGGCTCCGGCCGCGGCGGCGGCGCGAGCTTCGTCGCCCGCTACCATCATCCGGCAAAGATCACCGGCGCCGACTTCTCGCCGCAGGCCGTCGCGCTCAGCCAAAAACGCCACGCCGGCGTGGCCAACCTCGCGTTCGTGGTCGGCGACGCCGAGAACCTGCCGTTTCCCGACGCGAGCTTCGACGCCGTGCTCAACGTCGAAAGCAGCCACTGCTACGGCCACGTCGACCGCTTCTACGCCGAGGTCGCCCGCGTGCTGCGCCCGGGCGGCGTGTTTCTCCACACGGATTTCCGCGCCGCCGGGGATGTGCCCGCCTGGCACGCGGCCCTGGCCGTCCCGGGCTGGGAGCGCGTGGCCTTCGAGGACATCACCGCCGCCGTGGCCGACGCGATGCAAGCCGACGACGCCCGCAAGCGCGCGCTCATCGCCGAGTTCATCCCGCCGCGCTTCCGGCACCTCTTCGGCGAATTCGCCGGCCTGGTGGGCGGCCAGATGTACGAAGGCTTCCGCGCGCGCAAAATCCTCTACCAGCGCTTTGCGTTCCGGAAACCCTAGGCAAGCGGCGGGAGCCCCTCCGGGCGGGCCTCCATGATGATGAAGCGCTCGACCACACCGTTGACTTCCTCGGTTTTCTCCCCGGCGGGAACGAACCCGACCTTGCCGTAGATGTGGATGCCACGCACGTGCCAGGCCCTCACCTTGAGATGGATCATCCGCAGGCCAAGCTGCTTGAAACCGTATTCCAGCACGGCGCGCGACGCGCGCTGCCCGACGCCATGTCCGGTTTCACCCGGGTGGATCGCGATGTAGAACTCCGCCTGCCCGTCGCTGATGCCGGTTAACAGCGAGAATCCGGCCAGCCTGCCGTCCTGCCACAAGCCGAGCTGCCGGTTCGCCGCCGATTCCGGAAACTGGTCGAGCCACCCCCCCTCGCGCAGGGCGTAGTCCAGCAAAGCAAAGTCACCGGTGTATGGCGGCCAGCGCTTGATGGCTGCCCGGTCGGCAGACGACAACGGACGGATCTCGATCGACGGAATCATCACAATCCATCTTCAGCACACTCCCGGAACAGGCAATTGAAGAACTTCAGAAACGCCTCCACCCGCTCGGGGGTCTCGACGACCTCCGAACCGCTGATCTGGCGCTTCCCGTCGAGGTGCCAGATCAGCACGACCTTCTCATCGAATATCGCGAAATCAACCTGGTCCCCGAGTTCATCCTTCAGCACGCGGCTCAACAGGCTCGAACGATGGATTTCCTGATGCAGCATGCCACGGAGCTGCATCGGAGCGAGTTTGTCGCTGAGGTGCTCCTCCACGATTTTCCGGGCCTCCGGCGAATTCTTCTCCTCCGCCGTCTCCCAGATCAGGACCTTCTTCAACACGAAGTCGGGCATCAGACGCATCTTGGTCTTTTGCAGGAGCAACACGCTCTTGGCCTGGCCACTGCCGTAAAACGACCGGGGCTCGATGAAGTTCGTTGCCCGGTAACTGCGCTGGGTCATCGCCATGAGCTCGGCCCATACCGACTGGGTGTCGACAGGCGACAACTCGCGTCCGGCGTACTTGAGCGCCTTCTTGTGCAACCCGCCATCCGTCTGCTGGTCAACCAGACCGGCAAGCTTGGCCACCCCCGCCTGCTGATCGTCTCCCAGGCGCGCCACGCGCAACATCAAGTCCAACACCATGAGCGTGAGCGTCACCAAGGAACCGATCACCCACTCCATGCCCGGGGGCACGGATTCGTCCTGCGTGGCTGTCTTGAACAGGAAGCCGACCAGGAAACCGACCCCGATCTCCGCCAGCTTGATGAGCGTTTCCTGAGCCGCCCCTTTAAGCGTGATTTTCATGCGTGGGTAGAAATCGGCGTGCAGCATAGGCCGATTACGACCGCCGGCACAAGCCATGATGCAACCCGTCCCACGTTAGCCCGATCTGAAACTGGCTTTCGTGTGTTTCGTGTGTTTCGTGGTTTCCCACCCCATGCGCCTCCTCGCCCGTTCCGCCCTCGCGGCGCTGCTGTTTGCCGGCAGCCTGTCCGCCCAGTCCAACCCGCCCGCCGCCGACGCCGCGCGCTTCGCGATCCCGGCCACCAATGACGGCCTGCCCGGGCAGGGCCCGGTCCGCCGCTACGACTGGTTCAAGAAGCTCTGGCAGGAACGCCGCGCGAAGTTCGCCAGCCGCACCGACCAGGACCAGCGCAGCATCGTCTTCCTCGGCGACTCCATCACGCAGGGCTGGCACGACAACTTCGACGACGCCTTCCCCGAGCTGCGCACCGCCAACCGCGGCATCAGCGGCGACACCACGCGCGGCATGCTCGTGCGCCTGCCGGAGGACGTGATCGCCCTCAACCCCGCCGCCGTCGTGCTGCTCGCCGGCACCAACGACCTCGACGAAGCCGGCGGCAACCCCTGGCTCGCCGCGAGCAACATCCGCCTGATCCTCGAGGCGCTGAACCGGCACAACCCCGCCATGCCCGTCATCGTCTGCGAGGTGTTCCCGAGTTCGCCCCTGAAGAACCGTCCGCCGCACCACATCCGCCGCCTCAACCAGCTCATCCGCGAGGCGACGGCCGACCTGCCGCAGGTCACGGTGCTCGAAACCTGGAAGCTCTTCGCCGGCCCCGGCAACAACGCCAAGCCCGAGGAATTCCCCGACCTGCTCCATCCCAACAACGACGGCTACGCCAAGTGGGCCGCCGCGCTCCGCCCGCTCTTCGCCACGCTCGGCTACCTCGACCGCGACAACGACAATTTCACCATCGAGAACGACTTCGTGAGCGTCTTCAACGGCCACGACCTCACCGGCTGGGGCTACCGCGCGACGACGCCCGAAGATCTCAAATCGATCGAGGGCTGGCAGTCGTCCTCCCCCTTCGCCGCGGACTGGCCGGTGGCGAAGGAAGCCGTGAGCTTCGACGCCCTCAAGGCCAGCCCCGACGGACGCTACGTCGCCAAGGCCGGCCGCCTCATCGTGACCACCCCGCCGGGCAACCGCCGCGTGCAGCAGCTGTGGACCACGCGCGACTTCCCCGGCAATTTCGTGCTCCGTCTCCAGTTCCGCGCCACGCCCAACGCCGACAGCGGCGTCTACCTCCGCGGCCCGCAGCTCCAGTGCCGCGACTACCTCCTCGCCGGCCCCTACACCAAACTGCAGCACTACCGCCCGATGCAGTGGAACGACCTCGAGATCACCGTGAAGGACGGCGTCGCCCGCGCCACGTGCAACGGCGAGGTGATCGAGGAGGCGATGAAACTCCCCGCCACCGGCCCGCTCGGGATCGAAGGCGACAACGGCCAGATGGAATACCGCCGCATCCGGATGATGGCGCTGCCCTGAGGCGGGGAAATCGTGAAATCGGTCATCATATAATCGCTCATCTTGAAATTGATGAGCGCCGGTCTCTGAGATTTCAGTTTTTCGATTTCACGATTCTCAGTTTTCAAGATTCCCTTCCCTCCCCCAACCCACCGCGCATGAAATCCCGCCCCTTCGCCCCGACCGCTTTCCTTCTCCTGCTCGGTCTCGTCGCCGCTCCATTCATGTCCGCCGCCCCCGTCCACAAGATCATGCTCCTCACGGGCCAGTCGTCGAAATATCACGACTGGACCAAGAGCAGCCCGCTGGTGAAACAACAGCTCGAGGCCACCGGCCTGTTCGCCGTGGATGTGGTCACCACGCCGGCCCGCGGCGGCGACATGTCGGGTTTCGCGCCGGACTTCTCCCCCTACGCGGCGGTCGTGATGATCTACGAGGGCGACGACTGGCCGGCGGCGACGCGCGAAGCCTTCGCCACCTACATGAAGAACGGCGGCGGCCTCGTCGTCATCCACGACACCGACAACGCCTTTGCCTACTGGCCGGAGTGGAACGAGATGATCGGCGTCGGCGGCTGGGGCCTGAAGTCCGACGGCTCGATCGGCGCCCGCGACGAGAGCTGGGGGCCGAAACTGCGCTGGCGCGACGGGCACCAGGTGCTCGACGACTCGCCCGGCCGGGCCGGCCACCCGCCGCGCCACGATTTCCTCGTCGTCACGCGCGCCCCCGACCACCCCGTCATGAAGGGACTGCCCGCCGCCTGGCTGCACCCCGACGACGAAATCTACAGCCAGCTGCGCGGACCGGCGAAAAACGTCGAGATCCTCGCCACCGCGAAGGCCGACCCGGTGAAGTTTCCAAAATCTTCCGGCGAGCACGAGCCAATGTTGATGGCGGTCCGCTACGGTCAGGGCCGTGCGTTCCACACCACGCTCGGCCACGTCGGCCCGGGCCAGGAACCGCCCTTCAAGGCCCTGCTCTGCGTCGGCCACATCGTGACCCTGCAGCGCGGCACCGAGTGGGCCGCCACCGGCCGCGTGACCCAGCCCGTCCCCGCCGACTTCCCCACCGAGACCCAGGCCTCCGTACGGGCCAACTGAAGAAGCACGCAGGACAAGGTGGCGCGCTTTGCCCCCAAGCACCGAAGATCCGGCGCGTGATCCTCAATTGTAGAAGCGGCACGAAGCCATGCCCTGTTCGAATCGGGGCATAAAGCGCCGCCCTGCAGCCGTTCACTTCTCATCCTGAAGCGAAGCACGCAACCCGCGCATCCTTCCCCGTGCTCACTCCTCGTAACGGATGCCCGTGATTTCGAGTTCGGTCATGCCGGCAGGAAAACGAAACGGCACGCGCTGGCCCCGCCGGGCATTGAGCAACGCCCGCGCAATCGGCGCCAGCCAGCTCACCTCGTCGCGCGCGTGGTCCGCCTCGTCCACGCCCACGATCCGGTAGGAAGTCTCCCGTCCGCGCGGATCGCGCACCGTCACGGTCGCGCCAAAGCGCACCACGTCATGCGGCGGCGCGGGTGACGGCGTGACTTCGGCCGTGCGCAGGCTCTGTTGCAGGTAGGCGATGCGTTGCTCGACCTGCGGCAGGCGCTCCTGCGCCTCGGCCCCGCGCAGCCCCGGTTCGCCCGTTGCGGCCAGCAGCGCCGGACGCTCCTCCTCCGCGAGGCGCACCAGCTCCGCGCGCAACCGGGCCGCACCCGCGGGCGTAAGGTAATTCCGCGCCCCGGGCGGAAGCGGCGACACCAGGCGCGGCACCAGTGCATCGCCCGCATCATCCTCTTTCGTGAAGGCCTTGCTCATGCGTGCAGCCTAAGCCCGCCCGCCAACCCGCGCAAGAGCCCCGCATTCATTCGGCAACCTCTCGCGGAAATTTGTCATATAATAGATGACAAGTGGGATATATCACATTCCCCAACCTGCCTGCTTACATTAGAAAAATGGTCATGCTCAGCAGTTCTATCCCATCAGAAGTTTGTCATACATTATATGACAAACTTCCGCATGAGGCGCCGGCTGAGGGGAAGCGATGAACAGGCAGCTGCCGCAGGCGAAAGGAGCGAAGAGGCTCGGGCTCGCTTCGTTGCGGTGCCAGGCACGTCGTACAGCGCTGGCGTGAGGTTCAGCCCGGCCGTGGTCACGGCTCTGGCCGACGCGGCGGGCCGCCCGCCCAAGGATCACTCCCGGCCGGTGCCGCCTTTGCCGACGATCCAATCGGCCAGGCGATCGAGGCGGAACGCGAAGGCCAGCCACATCACGCCGAGCGCAAGCCAGCAACCCTGGCCGAGCAGGTGGTAGTTGCGCCGGATGTCGGCCTTCCGCCAGCCGTAGTCGTCCATCAGACGGTTCATGTCGCCGGCGCCGTCCTCCTCGCCGTTGATCATCGAACCGAAGGGGATCTCCTCGATGCCGCGATACACGTCGCTCCAGCGCGTCCAGATCGCGACCAGCGCGGTCGCGCCGAGGAAGAAACACACGTAACGACACGCGCCCCATTTGAATTTCTCCGGCAACTGCACCCAGAACGACAGCATGAGGAGCGTGCTGAGCACGAATTCCCCGCCCACGCCGCCGAACACCATCCAGAATTCCTTCCGATGCTCCGGCAGCCGCCACGTCATGAACGCCTGCAGACCGGCGAGCGCCACGGCTGCGATCATCGGCCACACCTTGCGCTCCCTGAGACCGGCCACGAAGAGGATCACGAACAACAGCAGCAGCCCGCAGTACACGAAGTTCGAATGCTCCTGCTCGACCGGCGTCCAGCCGAACGGCAGCGGCGTCGCCCGCCAGCCGGCCAGCCACGCCGGCACCGCGTGGCCGAATTCGTGCATCCACACATGGAAACCTCGCAGAAAAAATCCGAGCGGGCTCACCGTGAGCGCCCATGTCAGCGCCAGCAGCAGCGGCGGCACGAAAGTGTTCACGCGCCAGTCGTCGAAGCGCAGCCACCAGGGTTCGTCGTCCAAGCCGGAAGCGGTGACGGGCGGGACCGCACCACGTGCAGTTTTTTGCAGGGCGGGGTCGCCGAACCACGCCTTGGGCGTGATATCGTTTTCGAATGAAGGCGGGGTTCGGCGACCCCTCCCTACAACCGAGCCGGTTTCATCGGCCCGCTTCTCCAACGCCTGCAGGTGCGCGGCGAGTTTTTCGTAAGCGGCGCGCAGCTTCGCCTTTTCGGCGTCGAGCGGCGCATTGGGTTCGTCAGCGGCGCCGCTGCGTCCGCGGATGAGGGCGAAACTCCTCTTCATGAACGCCCGCTCCAAGTCGGCCGCGGTCACGCCGGGCGCCACGCCCAGAGCCGCGTGCAGGTGCGCAATCTCCTCGGCGTCCATGGACCCGCACGCTGCCCAAGCCCCGCGCCGGTGTCGAGTTTCCAACCCGCCCGGTGGAGCCCGAAAGTGAAGCCCGGCCTCCGGACGGGCTTGGCTCGAACGCACCCAAACCAGCCTGCCCGGAGATCAGGCTCCACCTTGTTGCCCAGAGCCCGAAACAAAGGAGCCTTCCCCGTAGGAGCCTGATTGCAGGCGATTTCCCCATAAACGCCACCGGCCTTCGGGGCGGATCGTTCCTGCACAGGAGATTTCGCTTGGGGCAACATGCCTCCTTTCTCGGTCCGAAGCTCCCTTGGCGGGCCCCGCTCCTTCCCGTCCAGTGTTAGCACAGCGGGCCGGTTTGCGGATCGGAGTCCGGTTGTTACGCGTTTTTCGGCTCACCCCTATGAAATTCAGCCCCTTCCGTCGGTTCGCCTTGATCCTGTCCACCTTGCTCGCGCCGGTGCTGTTCGCCCAGCCTTCGGGTGGCCCGTACGGCCCCTTGCCGCAGACCTATGAGACCCCGGCCGGCGCCAAGCGCGTGTACCTCGTCGCCCCCGACGGCAAGGCCGACGCAGCCGGCACGCTCGAGGCCCCGACCACCCTCGAAGCCGCGGTCGCCAAGGTCGTGACCGGCGACGCCATCATCCTCCGCGGCGGCACCTACCGCACCGGCGGCCTCTTCCTCAACCAAGGCGTCACCATCCAGCCTTACAAGAACGAGCAACCCGTCATCAAGGGCACCCTCGTCGCCGACCAATGGGAATCCCTGCGCGACGGCGTCTGGCGCGCGAAGTGGACCACCCTCTTCCCGCAGAAGCCCGCCGACTGGTGGCGCCGCAACCGCGAGGGCATGCGCACCCCCCTCCACAAGTTCAACAACGACATGGTGTTCGTCGACGGCAAGCCCCTCGCCTCGAAGTTCTGGGAAGGCGAGCTCGACGCCAACTCCTACGCCATCGACTACGAGAACGGCTACGTCTTCATCAAGTTCGACCCCGCCGGCCGCACGATCGAGATCACGGCCTTCGACGGCTTCCTCACCCGCACCACGCGCGACGTCCACGGCAAGAAGTCCGACCGCATCGGCTACACCATGCGCGGCCTCACGATCACGCAGTTCGCCTACCGCGCGCTCGAGGTCGAGGGCACCGAGCCCGAGAAGCTCGAGGACCCGGCCAACTTCGGCAAGGAGGTCGTCGGCACCACCCTCGAACACGTCACGATCACGCACTGCTCGCGCGTCGCCGGCTACTTCCGCGGCGATCGCACCACGTTCCGCCACTGCCTCATCAGCGACACCAGCACCGAGGGCATCTACATCATCGATTCCGCCGACTGCCTGCTCGAGAAAAACATCTTCACGCGCAACAACATCGAGGAGATCACCGGCTACTACCCGTCGGCGGTGAAGATCTTCAACCAGTCGTACCGCGTCGTCTGCCGCGACAACCTCATCATCGACAACCCGAACTCGAACGGCCTGTGGTACGACGTCGGCAACGTCGACGGTGTGTTCATCAACAACTGGGTCGAGAACTGCCTCGACGGCTTCTTCTGGGAAATCTCCAAGGACGTCATCGTCGCCGGCAACGTCTTCAAGAACTGCCAGAACGGCATCCGCATCCTCAACAGCTCCGGCGCGAAGATCTACAACAACACGTTCTACAACGCCCCCGCCTCCTTCCAGCGCGACCTCCGCAGCGCCCAGGGCGACCACTTCGGCTGGCACCCGTCCACCGGTCCCGACGTGCACGAACGCCACAGCCACGTCTTCACCGGCAATCTCGTGCTCGCCGACGCGAAGTTCACCGCGCCGCTCCTCCGCGCCGACCAGCACCCCGGCCTGAAGGACCGCCTCAAGGACCCGGCCTTCGACGTCGTCGACTTCAACGTCTATGCCCGCCCCGCCGCCCCGGCCCCCGCCGGCGCCGCCAAGGGCGCCGAGGACATGAACACCGCGCTCGTCCAGAACCTCAGCGCCGCGCTCATCGCCTGGAGCCCCGGCGCGGGCGACGTCAACCAGTTCATGCTGAACACGCCCGCCGAGCTCACCGCCAAACTCCCGCAGTTCGAGAAGAACAGCGTGCTGCTCCCGCTCGCGCCCAACGCCGTCGTGCGCAGCCCCGAGCTCCGCAACTACGAGCCCGCGCGCGCCCTGCCGGTGAAGGCCCCGCTGCCCGCCGAGGTCGCCAAGCTCCTCGGCTGGCCGGTCAAGGACGGGTACACGCCGGGCGCATATCAGGCGCAATGATTTTCGGGTCCGGGATCCAAGGGTTAGGGGTATGTTAGGGTCATAAGTCTAATCTCTCGGGTCCCGGATTCCGACCCCCTCCACGAGGGCGCACCGCACGGTGCGCCCTCGCTGTTTGTAGGGCGGGTGAATCGGTGCCCTTCGATTCGTTCTCGTCCCCTTGCACTGATTTCAGGTTGTAGGGCGGGGTCGCCGAACCCCGCCTCGAACACCTTTCCGTCATCGAGCATAGGCGGGGTACGGCGACCCCGCCCTACAATTTTCCCGGTGCGGATCGGTGCCTCGCCCCGCCTCGTTCTCCTGCTCTTGATCATTCTCTCAGCCGAGAGCATTTAAGTAATGATGTAGCCGCTGTAGAACAGGATCGCTGATCCCGCCGGGTTGGACCGGGGAATGGAAAGGCGGGGTCAGCGACCCCGCCCTACCGTTTGGTCATCGGCTACACTTCAATTTAAACCGCCCTACCCCCGTCCGACCGAGAGAGAACGAGAACGATGAAGAGAATGAGAACGACTCAACCACCCGCCCACCGGCCTCCGTTCCCCTTACCAATGTCCTGACAGGACCCCGTCATTTTCTTGGTACTTGTCACTTGTACCTTGTTACTTGCCGGCCGCCCCCGGCCGCCGGAGCCCGGCCTTCCCGCTTGCCAGCCGGGCCGGCCTGCGGCGGAATCAGCCGTCGATGAGCCTGCGTCTCCGCTCCTCCCGCCTGATCGGCCCCCAGCGCCTGCCGCGCTCGGCCGCCGGCGTCGTGAGCCTGGTCGAGCTGCTCACCGTCGTGCTGATCATCAGCATCCTGTTCATGCTGGCCGTCCCGACCTACCAGCGGATCCAACGCAAGGCCCGCGCCACCGCCATCGTGAACAATTTCCGCGTCTTCGGCGCCGTCTTCCAGGCCTATGCGCATGAAAAGGGCACCTGGCCCGCCGAGGTCGCCGCCGGCATCATGCCCGCGGGCATCGACAGCGAGGACCTGCAGGTCAGCAACTGGACCCGCCCCACGCCGATCGGCGGCAAATTCGACTGGGAATACAACCAGACCCACCCGGGCGGCACCAGCCCCGGCGGCCGCTGGCGCGCCGCCATCGCCATCAACTCCACCCCCGACTCCCCGCTCCTCATCGACGCCGACCTGTTCGAAACCATCGACGAGGCGCTGGATGACGGCGACCTCACGACGGGCAACTTCCGCCTCGGTTACGGCGACTGCCCGCTCTTCATTCTCGAACCCTGATGGCCGAGCCCACCTACAGCGTCACCCTGCACCACCTCGCCCCGGGCGCAACCGCGGCGGGTCTGGCCTATCCGGACGAACAGCTGGCCAACGTCACGCCGGACCAGCTCCGCCTCCTGCTCCGGGCGCTGGAGGATACCGCCTCGTCGCTCACCATCTACGAGCCATCGACGCCGGAGCTCCGCATCAAGACGGAGCGCGAGGTCTTTGTCGTGCGCACGCGCTACCGGCAACTGTGCTTCGTCGGCCGCGAAACCGTCCTGCGGGGCGAGCTGCACACGATTCCCTTCATCCTCGGCACGATCGCCGGCATATCGCCCGACCAGCTGGTCGCCGTCGAGCAGGTGCGGACCTACGAACGTCCGCCCTCGGCCGCGCCGATCCCCACCGGAACCGAAAACGCCGCACCGAAGCCCTGGCTCAAGATCGCCGTCCTGCTCGGGCTCATCCTCGTCTGCTTCGGCACCGGCGTGTGGATGCTGGTCAAACCGCCGCGCACCTTCGCCCCCAAAGCCGCCGCCCTCGCCGCGACCGATTCCTCCGCGCTCCTCACCCGCCTCGCCGGCGAGTACCGCACCGGCACCGCCGAGGGCGACCGCCGCCTGCTGCTGGCCGCCGACGGCACGCTCCGCCTCGCGAAATACGGCGCCGCCCAGGCCGTGGCCGAGGAGGTCTCGCGCACCGTACGCGGCGCCACGCAAAATGGCCAGACCGCGCTCATGACGTCCGATCCCTACATGATCCTCGTCCGCGAACCCGACACCCTCGTGCTGTTCGGGCAAATCTACAAACGCGTCGCGCCGTAGCCCCGGCGGGAGCGCCGCTCCGCCGGAAGTAACAAGTACCAGGGACCAAGTATCAGGGAGCTGCCCCACCCGATGCCTCCCTGATTCGGTTCGCCTGCGCCTTGGCTCTTGGTGGTCGTCCCGTGGTCCTCGGTCTCCGCCACTTGGTACTTGTTACTTGGTACTGGTTACTTGGTATTCCCCCATGCCCCCCACTTTGATCCTGATCATGGGCGTCGCCGGTTCGGGGAAGACGACCATCGGCCGCCGGCTCGCCGCCGTGCTCGGCTGGACGTATTACGAAGCCGATGATTTTCACAGCGAGGCCAACAAGGAAAAGATGAGCCGCGGCCTGCCGCTCGACGATGCCGACCGCGCGCCGTGGCTCGCCGCCATCCGCGCCACGCTGGACGCCGCGCTCGCCGCAAAACGCCCGGCCGTCTTCACCTGCTCCGCGCTCAAGGCCCGCTACCGCGACGTGCTTCTGGGCGGACTCGGCGGGCGTGTCGGGCTCGTGCACCTCACGGGCGATCCCGCCCTCCTGCTCTCGCGCCTCCAGGGCCGCGCCGGACACTACATGAAGCCCGGCATGCTCGACAGCCAGCTCGCCATCCTCGAGCCCCCTGCCGACGCCCTCACGCTCGACGTCGCCGCCCCTCCGGCGGCGCTGATCGCGAGTATTCGAAAACACTTTGGGTTGGAGACGTAGCGGCGCGGGAGCGAATCCGGCGCGCAAATCACAAACGCCAACCCGCCAAACGCCAAAAAAGTTCCGATGCAACGAACCAAACCGGTGTCCTTCGCCTTGTAGGGGCGCGCTTCGTGCATGCCCTTTATCCCAAATTCCGCAGGAGGAATGGCCACAAAAAGCACAAAAACAGAGGTTTTAAATCCGATCCATACCGACCCCTTGTTCATCGGCGAAGTGAGCCGTCGTTCCGGGTCAACGGAGTGATTTTCCCTCCGTGCTCTCTGTGTCCTCTGTGTTTCAACTGCGGTTTAGTCCCTCACTCGTGAACAACGGCAAGGTTCGAGACGTTATCGCCAACCCCGAAGGATTTTATGGCCACGAAAAACACGAGAACCCGGCGGCGGGTAAAGCGCTCAAGGCGCCTATAGGCGCGCGGAAAATAGCCTCCTGCCTGCACGGGCTCTTGGTGTTTTTTGTGGCCAAAACCTCTGTGGCTTGGGGTTTGGTTCCGGCTCCGCCGGGTTGGGATGCTCTATGACCGCCGTCCGAAAAAACGGCGCTCACTGCGCGCCGTTACGGCAAACTGAGTCACCACCCAACACCGCCACGCTTTCTGCCCCTGTAGGGGCGCGCCTTGCGCGCGCCCTTGATCCGTTTTCCGAAATTTCGGCTTTCTCGTTTCTTTGGCGTTTGGACCTTTGGGCTTTGGGATTTCCCCTCTGCTCCCCGCAGGTTCTCCCCGGCTCCGGTCCCTGTCTTGTTACTTGATCCTTGAGCCTTGTTACTTGCCGGGGCCTCAGCCCGGGCCACTTGAGCCTTGTTACTTGGCGCCCGCTCGCTTGTTCTTCCGGCGGCATGAGCGACGACAAGACTCCGTTGCCCGGCGAAACGCCCGCGCCCGGCACCCCGCCGGCCCCCGGCGCGCCCGATGCCGCTCCGCTCGAAATCGTGCCCGAGTCCACGCCGCTGGCCACCGGATCCCCGGCACCTGTCGGACAACCGGCCACCCCGACACCACCCTCCGGCGAACCCGGTCAGGCCCTGGTCGTCATCCCGTCTCCGGGCGGCCCGACTCCGCCCGCGTCACCGCCTCCCTCGGCGCCCATCGACTATGCGATGCCGGCGTCGAAATCGTGGATTCCCTCGCCCGCGCTCATCCGGAATCTCGGCTGCATCTTCAAGATGCTCTTCGGCTTCACGATCCTGCTGATCCTGGGCTACGTCATGCTCATGGCCCTCAACCCCAAGGCCCGCCAGTGGGCGCTGCAGGGCACTCCGCAGGGCGGCGCGTTTCCCGGGTCAACCGGCGGCGCCGAAACCGCCGGCAGCACCCACGGCCCGACCCCCTTCAAGGCCATCAACCAGATCCTCGCCCTCCCGGCCCAGGCCCTCGCCAAGACCGACGACGTGGTCCAGGCCAACAACGCCCGCGTCGGCGTGCTCGACGGCGTGATCGCGCAGGACGAAGCCGCCGCCAAGGCCGGCCGCGGCGGCCCCAGCAACCCCTTCCTCGACATCGCCAAGGGCTCCGGCCCCGCCCAACCCGGCGCCAAGACCGGCCCGGGAACGAAAGCGGCCAAAGGCGCCGCCCCGGAAGAGGAGGAGACCGCCGCCGAACGCGCCGCCCAAGCCTCGCGCATCATGGCGCTGCAGGAAAAAATGCAGACCTCCGGCCGCCAGCCCGCCGCCAAGGCCGACGCCGTGCGCTCGACCGCCCTCGCGACCCAGGAAACGCCCGTGCTCGATCCCATCGCCCTGCCGGGCGGCATCACCATCCAGGCCGCCTCCCCCGAAGGCGCGCCGCCGCCCTCCCGCACGTTTCTCTACTGGGTCGTCGGCCTCAACATCAGCGGCATCAATCCCCCGCGCCTCCTCATCAACGGCCGCCTCGTGCACGAGCAGCAGGAAATCCACCCCGCCCACGGCATCACCTTCGACCGCTTCGACGCCACCCGCCGGCTGCTCTACTTCCGCGACCAGACCGGCGCCGTCGTGACCCGGAGCTACTAGCGACCCGTTGCGGGTCGCTAGAAACCTGAAAGCCTGAAACCTGAGAGCTGAGGAAATCCCTCGACCCCAGCACCGGTTTCCAGCAGCCGGGCGAGTTGTCGGTCTCAGGTCTCAGGTCTCAGGTCTCAGGTCTCAGGTCTCAGGTCTCAGGTCTCAGGTCTCAGGTCTCCTCTCTCGGCTCTCCGCCCGGCCGCTTTCTTCTGCCTTGGCCCTGAGACTGCCTTTCTGTGTATTCGGGGCGCTCCGTGGTTAAGTCGTCTCCCAGCTTCCTCCGCTCCTCCGTGCCCCGTTCCCTCGGTCGCGTCCACCTTTCCCCGTCCTCAGGTCTCAGGTTTCACGTCTCAGGTTTCCGCGTTCGTTCCTCCGCCGCCTTCACCCTCGTCGAAGTGATGATGGCCTCGGTCATCCTGGTGGTCGGCTTCATCGGCATGATCCAGGCCGTCACGATCGGCTCCGAAATGCTCGCCACCGCCCGGCGCCAGACCATCGCCTCCCAGATCATCAACCACGAGATGGAACGCCTGCGGCTGGCCGACTGGACCACCATCACAAATCACGTCACCACGACCACTTGGAACTCCGGCAACGCCTATGCCGTGGGCAGCACCGTGCGCTACGGCGGCGGCTGGTTCACGTGCATCAAGGCCCACAGCAACCAGGCGCCCACCAACGGCGAATTCTGGGGCGCCGCCTCGTCCACTTATTCCGGCTCACGCTCGTACTCGCTCTCGGACGTCGTCTATTACGCCACCAATGGCGGCTGGTACCGCTACATCAACACCACGGCCGCCAGCGGCAATCTCCCGACCAGCACCACGTATTGGGAACCCTACACCGGCCCGCTCACCGACAGCCGCATCGCCGGAGGGGTGGATTTCTCGGTTTCCCGCGTGATCTCCAGCCCCACCGCCGACCTGCGCGAGGTGATCATCGTCGTCAGCTGGACCAAGGGCGGCACGACCACCGCCGCCTCGGCCGCGACGGGCTCGTGGCTGCAACGCCTGTCCTTCCAGCGCGAAACCCCCATCGCGCGCACCTACACGCGCAGCATGACCTCGTGGTTCACGAAATACGGCCTCAACCAGGCCATCCAGCGCTCGTGACCGACACCAAACCGATGGCCACAAAAAACACCAAGAACGCAAAAACGGACCAAGCCAGATGCACGGGGGCTTTTTTTTGTGCTTCTTGTGTTCTTTGTGGCCAAACCGCCTCGTTCTCCCCTCCGGCTGACTCCTCGCTGTGACTTTTCGCGGCCGAAAATCCTCCGGTTTCACCCTCGTCGAGATTCTCATCGGCGCGGCGCTGTCGGCTGCCGTCATGGCCGCGGTGTTGTCGAGCTACCTGTTCCTCGGCCGCCAGCTCACGCGCCTCGCCCACCAGCAAACCCTCGAAACCCAGGCCCGCCGCACCCTCGGCTTCTTCACGCAGGACGTCCAACGCGCCACCGGCGTGACCGTGACGGCCGTCACCGCGCCGGAGTTCAACATCACCTTCAGCGTGCCCCGCACCACCGCAGGCGTCACGCAGGTCACGTACTACTTCAGCCGCGCCGGCGCCTCGCCCTCGATCAGCGGCACCACGGTCACGGTGCCCGCCAACTCCCTCGTCCGCGTGGAATCCACCGGCAGCGCGATCGTCGGCCAGGCGCAGGTGATCCTGCGCCACGTGATTTCAAACAACGCGGGCTGCGCCATGCGCTTCTTCGACGCCAGCGGGAATCCCTACGACAGTGGCAGTCCGCCCTACACCCCGGTGACGACGTACTGGCCCGGCGTGCGCTTTGCCTCGTTGCAGTTCATCACCCAAACCGGCACCGCCGCCGCCGGCTCGCAAACGCCGCCCCTGCGGATGACCTCCGGCCGGCTCGCCCTCCGCAACCGCGGCTTCCTGCAGTAACGGAAGCAGAGAGCAACCACCGATGGACACCGATCACACAGGGGGGAAATCACGGGGGGCCAATGATGCTTCTGCATCACAGCGGCCTGCCTCGGACCCTCCGTGTTCATCCGTTTACCTCAGCCCCGCCGGACTGCGCACAAACACCGGGCCCCGAAGGGGCAACGGTGTGCTCATCCGTGGGTTCAATTCCGCGCGAGGTACGGTCACCCTGGTCGCGCTTTGCCTGGTGTTGGTTATCTGGGGCGTGCTTGCCACCTACCTTGCGCTGACCACCCGTGCAATGCAGCTGAGCAACCGCAGTTTCCAATCCGAACTCAGCCACCAACTCGCCGAAGCCGGCATCGAGGAAGGGCTGCGGGCCTTCAACAGGAACGACTGGAGCGACTGGTCCAACAGCGGCACGAGTGTGGACTGGACGCTCGACACGACCAACAAGCGCGCCACCGCCACGATCATTTACCCCGCCAACAAGTTTGCCCAAGGCACCACGGCGACGGTCAAGGTGCGTGTGGACAACTACGATGCCTACTCACTCGACGCGCCTTGGATTTCGTCGAAAAATTACCGACCCAACGAGTTGGTAGGCTACAATGGCACCTGGTATGTGTGCATCAGAGCCCACTCAAACCAGTCACCCCTGAATATGAATTACTGGGTGCCCGAAAGCATACCATGGCAATGGAACGCAGCAAAAACCTACGTAGCAGACGATCTAGTCGTAGACGTAGACAATGGAACCTGGTACCGCTGCACCTCAGGAAACTCCGGCCGACAACCATCGGCCTACCCTGCATACTGGCAATCGCTGGTGGCAATCCATACCACAGCCCCAGCATGGCCATACGTCGCAACCGGCCAGGAAGCGTTGTTGATAAACGGAGGTGCGTTTACACGCCTGACGAATCAAAACTCAACCTGGGGCTACAACTATACTTGGCGCTGGCGCAGTGGACCGACGTATAATTTCGACGACGTCGTGTATTACAACGGTGTATGGTATCGCTGCCTGACGAGGCACACCAACAACGGAAACTGGACGTATAGCGTCCAGAATTCAGGCGCAGGATACTGGGAACCGGTGGAATCCATTTCCGCATGGAACTCGGCCACGAGTTACTCAATCGGCGACGTGGTTTACCACAGTGCATCGGCACGTTGGTATCGATGCGTAATTGCTCACAGTAACCAGGCGCCGTCCACCTCATCCGCATACTGGTCAGACAGCCCTTTGCTCTCCTCCGAATGGAATGCCAACACCCAGTATAGCAGCAACGACACGGTCATATACGGCGGGGTCTGGTATTTGAGCCTGCAAAACAACAATCGGAACAACAACCCTGCGACAGATACCAGCCGCTGGATTGGAGCAAACACGACCAACGCCAGCTACAGATGGAACGCCACCAGCGCTTATGTCGTCGGAGCATACAGAAGTTATGGCGGCGCTTGGTACCGTTGCATCGTTGCGAATACAGGACGGACCCCGAACAACACAGCATATTGGACATCCGTATTGGACCAATCCTCCGGAGTCAAAACAGGCACCCCTGTTGTGTACGCGGAGGCCACCGTGAACATCGGCGACGGAACAACCAACCGAACCCAACTGCGCGCCCCGATTTCGCCGGCCTCTCTTTTCCCAAATGCAGTAGCCGCAAACAACAACCTGACCATCAGCAGCAGCGGCGGCACCGTGGACAGCTACGACAGCCTGCAAGGAACCTATACCTCTCAAGTTGGCAGTGCAGACACAAACTACTCCGCCATGCTAGTTGCTGGTGGCTCATCGACGCCGGCTCTATCAATCAACAATACAACCACCGTACGCGGCTATGTCGCCGCCAGTCCCGCGACTTCCTCGCCATTTGCTCCGCAGGCGTCTTTCAGCTCCGGAACCACGATTAAAGGACCTTCAAGTCCTGTTTCGCCAAATGTGGACTTATCCCGCGTAAGCCGCAGTCCGTTTATCACGAATCCGTCGATCCAGTCCACCCCTTCAGGCGTTTCGCTGCCTGTTCCAACAAGCTGGCCATCCAGTACGCTCTCCATTGGCACAGCTGGCGCCGTCACACCCTCCGTATACGAATATTCCGGAAGCTTTGATCTGAGTGGTGATACTTTGCACATCAATGGCCCCGTGATCCTCAATATCAATGGCGAGCTCAGAACCCGCGGGACCAATGGGAAAATTCAGGTTAATTCGTCCGGCTCGGTCAGGATCCATTTCAACGGGCGTCTCAGGACCGCCAACACCACGGGGAGCGGCTTAAACAATACGACTTCGGACCCGAAAAAGATGATCATTCTCGGCACCAGTTCGCTGACAACACATCAGCATTTGTCAGCCACCTACCCGTTTTACGGCATACTCCACATGCCGAACGGCACCCTATCCATCAACAATAGCCCACATCACTATGGTGCCATTTCGGCGAACTCCGTTTCATTTGGCAATGCTGCGAACGTTCACTACGACACATCCCTGCGCTACACAGCGATCCCTGGCGTAGACAGCGCCTACACGGTTTCCGATTTGCGCGAGCTCCCCGCCGGCGAGCAGGCGACGATGCCGTGAGCGGACGGCACGAAAAACCTGAGACCTGAACGAACTCCCGGCGATCGGCTCGGCAGGCTCCACACCTCAGGCCTCAGGTTTCAAGTCTCAGGTCTCAGCCTTCATATCCCTCCGGGTCGCCGCGACGCCACCCACCGGCCTCCACCTTCCGTCCACCGCCTGCCTGTCATTTGACCGGGCGCATGCCCGGCCCCCCGCTCCTTGACGCCGGGGCCGGGGTCTCAATACTGGCCCGGATTCAGGCCGTTTCCACTCCGTGCTCCTCTCCCACCGCAACTCCCGGCGCAGCGTGCTCATCGAGCACAATCCCTTCCAGATCCTGGCGGCCGGCATCGTGCGCGGGGACAGCAACGGCGCCGTGACCATCGATTGCGCGGCGGAATTCGACGCCGACGACGAGGTCGGCCTGCGCCACTGGCTGGCCCAGAATTTCGAAAAGCAGAACGCCTGGGTGCCCGCCGTCGCCAGCTTCTGTCCGCCCGAGGCCCTGTGCCAGCGCGAGAGCCTCCAGCCCCGCAAGCTCACCGAGCCGGCCTACCTCCCCGACCTCATCAAGGACCAGTACAAGATCGAGCGTCCCGCCAGCTGGAAGGTCGAGGTCCTCAGCCCCCTGGAGGGCGAGCGTGTCGCCGCCGAGGGCAACCAGCGCCCCGGCCTGATCTGCGGCGTTTCCCACTCCGACGTCCACCAGATGCAGCAGCGGCTCCTCGACCACCGCCTGCTGCCCTACCGCCTCGAGATGGGCGTCCTGCCCCTGCTCGGCGCCATCACCGAGCACCAGGCGCGCACCGGCGACAAGAACGCCGTGGTCGTCGTCGTCATCGAACAGGAGCACACGGTCGCCTTCATCCTCGGCAAGGAGGGCGTCCACACGCCCGCCCCGGTGCGCCACGGCTTCGCGTCCATCGTCCAGGCCGTGCGCCGGGAATTCGAGCTGACGACCGCGCACGAGGTGCGCCAGCGGCTCCACCAGGCCGACGACGAGCTGCTGCTGCGCGCCTCGAAATTCGTCCGCGCCATCGGCCGCGATCTCAAGCCGCTGGTGGACTCCTACGAAATGACCACCGGCCAGCCCGTGGGCGGCATCTACTGCGCCTACCTGCCGCCGGCGCTTTCGTGGATCGCCGAGCCGCTCGCACAGGTCGTGGGCCGCACGCCCTACGCCTTCGACTGCGCCGCCTGGCAGGGCCAGGTCGGCATCCAGGTCACCGGCGGCATCACGTCCCCGGGCCATCACTGGCTCGGCGCCCTCAGCCTCGTCGCCAGCCTGCCCGGCACCAAGCCCGAGAAGGGCGCCAAGGCCGACTCCTCCTACCAGGGACCGTGGCGCGTGGACTGCCGCATCTCCGCCGCCCTGCCCAGCGGCGACCTCATCCGCCGCCGCTTCATCGGCAACGCCATCGCCGCCACCCTCGCCGCCGCCTGTCTGCTCGTCACGCTCTGGCAGCTCTACACCGGCGGCGTGCTCAGCACCGAGATCGCCTACTGGCGCCAGCAGATGGCCGAGAACGACCGCGCGTACAAGGCCCTCGCCGCCGACACCGCCAAGCTCGACAAGCAGGCCGCGCGCCTCGACGCCGCCTACGACCTCGTGCGCACGCCCTACACCACCTCCGAGCTCCTGCTCGAACTCGGCCGCACCCGCCTCGAACGCATGTCCCTCGAGCGCGTGGACGGCTTCCGCGAGGGCCTCGTGCTCCGCGGGGTGCTCCGCGAACCCTCCACCCGCGCCACGCAGACCCTCCGCACCTACGTGGACAGCCTGCGCAACGACCCGAAGCTCGGCCCGCTCTTCGTCACCGTCGCGCTCGTCTCGATGGAGCGCAACGAGACCGGCGACCAGATCTCCTTCGAAATCGCCTGCCGCCTGAAGAGCCCGCTGCCATGAGCGCCTTTCTCCAGCGTTTTCTCACCCTGGCGCGGCGCAATCCGGTGCTCGTGATCAGCCTCGCGGTGATCGTCCTCTGCGGCACGGCCTCGTGGTTCCTCTGGCGGCATCAGCAGACCCTCAGCGGCGAGCACGCCCAGACCCAGCGCAACGGCGAGGCCATGCTCCAGTCGCTCGCCAGCCAGACCCGCGTCGCGCACGAGGCGGGGCGCCTTGCCGAGGTGCTCGAGTACGTGGACCGCCACCTGATCAACGAGGGCGATCTCGCGGAGAATCTGGGCTACTTCTACGAGATCGAGGCCGCCAGCCGCATCAAGTTCGAGCAGGTGAGCCAGATGAGCTCCCAGCCGCAGTCGGCCGACCTGCCGTTCCGCGCCGTGCCCTTCACCCTGCGCACCAGCGGCACCTACCGCCAGATGCTCCGCGTGATCCGCGAGCTCGAGAACGGCCCGCGCCTCCTGCGCATCCGCACCTTCAGCCTGTCCGCCGAGGGTTCCCAGGCGGACAAACTCACCCTCGACCTCACCGTCGACCTGCTCGCCCGCCCATGAGCCTGCGCCGTCTTCCCTTCCTCCTGCTCGCGCTCGTCGTGACGCTCGGCCCGGTCGAGGCCCAGACCGGCGGCGCGCCCACCGCCCTCACCGAGGCCCTGCGCCGCGCCGCCGCGCGCTTCGCCCGCAACGAGGAGCGCATCAAGGTCGTCTACGGCCAGCGCCGCGACCCCCAGCCGTTGCCCGCCACCCTGCCCAATCCGTTCTATCGCGGCGCCGAGCTGTCCGAGCTTGCCCAGCCGCAGCCGGAAAAGCACGAGATCGTCCCCGCCGCGCCCGACATCACCGACGCCGACACGCTCGCCCGCCTCGCGCCCACGCTGCGCATCAGCGGCTTCGTCATGCGCAACCAGCAGTCCTACCTCACGATCAATTCGATCGTCTGCAAGGTCGGGGACCTGATCCCCGTGACCCGGGCGGACGGTCCGCCGGTATTCCTGCAGATCCGCAAGATCGCGTCCGATTCGCTCACCCTCGGCCTGAACGACGCCGAGCTGACGATGCCGTTGAAGCGCTGAAGCCCGCCTGCCCGCGCTGATCAGCGCGGGCAAATCCCAAAGGCCAAAGGGCAGACGCCAAAGGGGTCGAAAACCCGAAGAACCTCCTTCTGTAGGGGCGCGCCTCGTGCGCGCCCGCGCTCGCGAGAGAGGCTCTCGACCAAACCGAGCGAAGAAACCGCCAATGATATTCCGCAATGCGGAATCTACGGTGTCCCCTCCGGCCGATCACCTCCGGTGTTGGTTTTAGGCGCCCGCTGATCGCGGGCGTGAGTCAGGTGGAGCGCGTTGACCTCAACGCGCTGGCTTCGCTCGCCGCGCGAGAAGCGCCTTGGGGTCAAGTCGCGCCACCGCGTCATTCGCGATTTCTCGTTTCTTTGGCGTTTGGACCTTTGGCGGCTGGGATTTTTCCTCCGCACAGGCCAAACGGGCGCGCACAAGGCGCGCCCCTACAAACGTGCAAACAAGGCATGTTATGTAGGGCGGGGTCGCCGAACCCCGCCTTTGATCGAGCGCGACGCCACCTTCGAATTGGCGGGGTTCGGCGACCCCGCCCTACAAGAATGGCTACGACATTTTTTGATCCTAGATTCCGCAGATGGAATGGCCGCAAAAAGGCGCAAGAGTCACAAAAGCAAGCGATGCAGTGTGCTCTCAGTCCCGTGTTTCGTTCATCCGCGAAGTGAAGCGTCAGCCACGCCCGATCCTGGTTTTTCCCTCCGCGCTCTTCCCGTCTCTGCGGATCAACTGCGTTTTTTAGTCCCTCGCTCGTGAACAACGACAAGGTTTGAGACGATCATCCTCGCAAGCCACGAATCCTCTTATGGCCACGAAAAACACGAGAACCCGGCGACCGGTGAAGCTCTCAAGGCGCCCATAGGCGCGCGGAAAACATTCTCCTGCCTGGCAAAGTGCTCTTGGTGTTTTTTGTGGCCAAAATCTCCGGGGTTTGTGATTCCGGCTCCGCCGGGTTGGGGCGGATGTGGGGCGGGGTCGCCGAACTCCGCCTTTGATCGAGCGCGATGCCACCTTCGAATTGTCGGGGTTCGGCGACCCCGCCCTACATTCGCTCCTCAGTCGAAGACCACGGTCTTGTTGCCGTAGACGAGGATGCGGTTTTCCAGGTGCCACCGCAGGGCCTGCGCCAGCACGAGCTTCTCGAGATCACGGCCCTTGCGGATAAGGTCCTCGACGCCGTGCCGGTGCGTGACGCGCACGACGTCCTGCTGGATGATCGGGCCGTCGTCGAGCACGGCGGTCGCGTAGTGCGCGGTGGCGCCGATCAGTTTCACGCCGCGCGTGTGGGCCTGGTGGTAGGGCTTGCCGCCGGCGAAGGCCGGCAGGAACGAGTGGTGGATGTTGATCACCGGCTGGCCGCAATCGCGCAGAAAATCCGGCGACAGCACCTGCATGTAGCGCGCGAGCACGACAAACTGCGTGCCGGTGGCGCGCAGGATTTCCAGCTGGCGCCGCTCGGCGTCGGGCTTCGTGGCGGCCGTGACGGGAACGTGGTGAAAGGGCAGGCCGTAGTGCTTCGCGGCGTCGGCGAGCAGCGTGTGGTTGGAAATCACGCAGGCGAAATCGCCGGCAAACTCGCCCGCCTTCCAGCGGAGCACGAGATCGTGGAAGCAGTGATCCTCCTTCGAGACGAAGAGCGCGCCCTTCGGGCGGTGCGTCGACACGGCGACCCGGGCCGACATGCCGAGCGAGGCGGCGAAGGCCTTCAGCTCGGCGGCCGCCGCTGCGGGATCGCCGCCGGCGGGAACCCACTCGATGCGCTGGAAAAATTCGCCGGCCTCCATGTCGCGGTGCTGGTCGGCATGCAGGATGTTGCCCTGCCGCGCGTAGATCCAGCCGGACGTCTTCGCCACGAGCCCGGGTTGGTCGGAGCCGTGCAGCAGGGCGACGAGGGTGGCGGGGTTCATGAAGATCAGGGAGTGATGCCGGCTTTCAGCCCAACGGATCAGCTTTTGTAGGGGCGGACCTTGTGTCCGCCCGCGGAGGACGTGGTCAAGCCACGCCCCTACAAGACGTCGGGGAGAACGTATTTATGTTTTCGAAGGCAAGGTGGGAAAAAACATTGCGTGAAGCCATCAGGGAGCAGCCGGCGTCAGCCGGCTGGCCGCAGGCGTGACAGCCGTGGCTACGCATTTCGGATTTCTTTGGCGTCTGGACCTTGGGCATCTGGGATTTTCCCGTCGTCACACCATCGGCGTGACGCTGGTCTTGTACTGCTGGATCGGGCGGACGTCCACGAGTTTGTCCTTCATGGCCTTGATGCCGTTGATCGAGGCGCGGACGCCGGTGATCGAGGTCATGATGCAGACGTTGTTGGCCCAGGCCGCGGCGCGGATGGCGTTCTCGTCGTGGCGCGGGATCATGCCGCGGGGCGTGTTGATCACGAGCTGGATCTCGCCGTTCTTGATCATGTCGATGCAGTTCGGGCGGCCCTCGAGGAGCTTGTTCACGTGCTGCACCTCGATGCCGTTTTCCTTGAGGAGCTTCGCCGTGCCGCTGGTCGAGCAGAGGGTGAAGCCGAGCGCGATGAACTCGCGGGCGAGGCCGACGGCGAGGGGCTTGTCGGAATCCTTCACGCTGAAGAACACCTTGCCCTTGAGCGGCAGGCCGGGCTTGGCCGCCATCTGGGTCTTCGCGTAGGCGATGCCGAGGTCGTCGTCGAGGCCCATGACCTCGCCGGTCGAGCGCATCTCGGGGCTGAGCATGATCGCGGCGCCGGGGAAGCGGTTGAAGGGGAACACGGCCTCCTTCACGCACCAGTGCTTCGGCTGGATTTCCTGGGTGAAGCCGAGGTCCTTGAGCTTCGCGCCGGCCATGACGCGGGCGGCGAGCTTGGCCAGCGGCACGCCGATGGCCTTGGCCACGAACGGCACGGTGCGCGAGGCGCGCGGGTTGACCTCGAGCACGTAGAGCTGGCTGTCCTTGATCGCGAACTGGACGTTCATCAGGCCGACGACCTTGAGTGCCTTGGCGAGCGCGTAGGTGGCGCGGCGGATCTCGGCCTTCATCGCCACGGGCAGCGTGTGCGGCGGCATCACCATGGCGGCGTCGCCGGAGTGCACGCCGGCGTACTCGATGTGCTCGAGCATGCCGCCGACCAGCGTGGTCTCGCCGTCGCTGATGCAGTCCACGTCGACCTCGACCGCGTCCTCGAGGAACTTGTCGATGAGCACGGGCTTGCCGGGCATGACGTCGAAGACCTGGCGGACGACGTCCTTGAGCTCGGCTTCGCTGTAGAGGATGAACATGCCGCGGCCGCCGAGCACGAACGACGGGCGCACGAGCACGGGGTAGCCGAGCTCGGCGGCGCAGGCGAGCGCCTCGGGCTCGGACATCGCGGTGCGGCCGGCGGGCGACTTCAGCTTCACCTGGTCGAGCACGGCGGCGAAGAGCTTGCGGTCCTCGGCGGTGTCGATGCTTTCCGGCGAGGTGCCGATGATGTTCACGCCGCGGACCTTCAGGGCGCTGGCGAGGTTGAGCGGGGTCTGGCCGCCGAACTGCGCGATGGCGCCGATGCAGCCCTCCTGCTCGTAGACCTCGAGCACGTCCTCGAGCGTGAGCGGCTCGAAGTAGAGGCGGTCGGAGGTGTCGTAGTCGGTGGAGACGGTCTCGGGGTTCGAGTTGACCATCACGGTCTCGAAGCCGGCCTGGCGCAGGGCGAACGACGCGTGCACGCAGCAGTAGTCGAACTCGATGCCCTGGCCGATGCGGTTCGGCCCGCCGCCGATGATCATGATCTTCTGCTTCTGCGAGGGCAGGATCTCGTTCTCGTCGCCGTAGCTGGAATAGTAGTAGGGTGTGAAGGCCTCGAACTCCGCGGCGCAGGTGTCCACGAGCCGGTAGGTGGTCCTGACGCCGGCCTGCTTCCGGTGCGCGCGCATCGTGTCGAAGTCGGTCTTCAGGAGGTGTGCGAGCTGGGCGTCGGAGAAGCCGAACTGCTTGGCGCGGCGCAGCAGGCCGGCGGGCAGCGTGGCCAGCGAGTGCTCGCGGACCTTTTCCTCCATCTCGTGGATTTCACGCAGCTGGTGGAGGAACCACGGGTCGATCTTGGAAAGTTCGAAGATGTCGTCGACGGACAGGCCGGCCTTGAAGGCCCAGCGGAGGTAGAACACGCGCTCGGCGTTGGGCGTGCCGATCTTCTGGCGGATGGTGGCCTCGTCGGGCACCTCGTCGCCGCCCCATTTGCCGCCGCCGCCGAAGCCGCGCGCGCCGGTCTCGAGCGAACGGAGGCACTTCTGGAACGACTCCTTGAAGGTGCGGCCGATGGCCATGGCCTCGCCCACGGATTTCATGGCCGAGGTGAGCGTGTTGTTCGCGCCGGGGAACTTCTCGAAGGTGAAACGCGGGATCTTGGTGACGACGTAGTCGATCGTCGGCTCGAAGCTGGCGGGGGTGAGGCGCGTGATGTCGTTGCGCAGCTCGTCGAGCGTGTAGCCGACGGCGAGCTTGGCCGCGATCTTGGCGATGGGGAAGCCGGTGGCCTTCGAGGCGAGCGCGGAGGAGCGCGACACGCGCGGGTTCATCTCGATCACGACCTGGCGGCCGGTCTTCGGATCGATGGAGAACTGGATGTTGGAACCGCCGGTGGCGACGCCGATCTCGCGGATGACGGCGAACGAGGCGTCGCGCATCACCTGGTACTCCTTGTCGGTGAGCGTCATCGCCGGGGCGACGGTGATCGAGTCGCCGGTGTGCACGCCCATCGGGTCGAAGTTCTCGATGGAACAGATGACGACGCACTGGTCCTTGTGGTCGCGCATGACCTCCATCTCGTATTCCTTCCAGCCGAGCAGGCATTCCTCGACGAGCACCTCGTGGACGGGCGAGATCTCGAGGCCGCTGTTGACGATCTGGTCGAATTCCTCGCGGTTGTAGGCGATGCCGCCGCCCGAGCCGCCGAGCGTGAAGCTGGGGCGGATGATGAGCGGCATGGTGCCGATGTAATCCGCGGCCTCGCGCGCCTCGTTGAGGGTGTGGACGGTGCGCGACTTGGCGACGTCGAGGCCGATGCGCAGCATGCACTGCTTGAAGAGTTCGCGGTCCTCGCCCTTCTGGATGGCCTCGGGCTTCGCACCGATCATCTCGACCTTGTATTTCTCGAGGATGCCGGCCTTGTGCAGCTCCATCGAGAGGTTGAGGGCGGTCTGGCCGCCGAGCGTCGGGAGCAGCGCGGAGGGGCGCTCCTTGGCGATGATCTTCTCGAGGATGTCGACGGTGAGCGGCTCGATGTAGGTGACGTCGGCAAACTCCGGGTCGGTCATGATCGTCGCCGGGTTGGAGTTCACCAGGATGACGCGGTAGCCCTCCTCCCGGAGCGCCTTGCAGGCTTGGGTGCCGGAATAGTCGAATTCGCAGGCCTGGCCGATGACAATGGGGCCGGCGCCGATGATCAGGATGGACTCGAGGTCAGTGCGTTTGGGCATGGGCGTGAGCGCCCGCGAGGTTTGCGGCGGTCAGGGGGGTGGGCAAGCGGTAAAGCTGAACCTGACACAAGTGGTTCAAATCTTTTCGGAAAAGCGGCTTAGGCGGCACGCGGATCGCTGCTTGGGAGAGGATGCAACGGCCGGAATTTTCAAACGCCAAATCCCGAAGGCCAAACCAGCGCCAAATCCCGGAAAACCGGCGATGCTTTGTAGGGCGGGGTCGCCGAACCCCGCCTCGAATGTGATATCGGCAGCGAACAAAGGCGGGGTTCGGCGACCCCGCCCTACAATCAGCGTTTGGAATTTGCCCGGCAAAAGGTGGAGCATGCGCTCCGCCCGGGCTGATTTGGGCGCGCGAACCTGATCCCGTCCCAGCCAAGCCTGCGTAGCGCGCAGGCTTCACCCGCTCACTCGATCATCGTCGGGTCGATACCGAGGGCCTGGGCGGCGCGGACCTTGTCGCCCTGGCAGGCGTTGAGCACGCGGGCGATGTACTGGCGCTGCTGGCCGGCGAGGTAGTCGGCGAGGGTCGGCCATTGCCGGAGGTCCTGCACGCGCAGGGGCAGCTGGGCGGAGGTGATGACGCGCGTCTCGGTGGTCGTGAGGACCTGCGAAACGACCTGGTTGAACTCGTCGAGGTTGCCCGGCCAGCGGTAGGCGCGGAGCGTGGCGAGGGCATCGTCGGTGAACTCCACCTGGCGGGCGTCGAACTGCGGGTTGGCGACCTTGGCGGCGATGCTGGCGAGCAGCGCGGGGATGTCCTCCGTGCGTTCGCGCAGCGGCGGCAGTTCCACGGGCAGCGCGGCGACGCGGTAGAAGAGCTCCTCGTTGAACTCGCCGGCCTCGGACATCTTTTCCAGGTCGCCCTCGGTCGTGCAGACGAGGCGGCAGGCGCCGGCGTTGTTGCGGAGAACGGTGATGAATTCGGCCTGGATGTCCGTGGGCAGGGCGTGGAGGCGCGTGAGAAGGAGCGTGCCGCCCCGGGCTTCCTGCACCCAGGTGCCGCCGGCGCCGTTTTCGCCCAGCAGGCCCGAGCGCAGGCTGTCGCGCGTGTTCAGGCGGCAGTCGATGCGCACGAGCGGGCTGTCGGCGCCGTGGCGCGCGGCGTGGAGCAGTTCGGCGGCGATCTCATGGCCGGAGCCGTTCTCGCCGGAGACGAGGACGGGCGTGTGCGCGGCGGCCAGCTTCTTGAGCTGGGTGATGACGCGCTTGATCCTGGCGCTGCCGCCGGGGAGGCGGGCCTCGAAATCGCCGGCCTTGACCGAGGGGGTGGAGCCGGTGCTCTCGCGCTCGGTGATGACGCGCCTGAATTCGAGGCTGCGCTTCAGCGCCTGCATGAGCTCGTCGACCTTGAAGGGTTTCTGCAGGTAGTCGAAGGCGCCGTACTTGAGGGCCTGGATCGCGCTCTCCGTGCTGGCGTAGGCCGTCATGATGACGACGACGGCGCCGGGATCGTACTGCTTCAGCTGCTTGAGCAACGTGATGCCGTCCATCGGCTTCATGTCGATGTCGCACAGCACGAGGTCGAATTTCTCGGCCTTGTAGCGGACCATGGCCTTCTCGCCGTCGGTGGCGAAGGCGGTCTTGTGACCGGTGGGCGAGATCACGGCCTCGAGCATCTCGTGGATCGAGATCAGGTCGTCGACTATGAGGATGGAAGCCATGAAAAGTCCGGCCACCTTGCCGGCCCCGTCCGCGGCAGGCAAGTGGCTTTAAGGAAAGCGGGGGCCTTTATTGCATGCCGCCGGCCACGGCGCCCAGCTGGAAGATCGGGAGGAACATCGCCATGACGATGCCGCCGACCACGACGCCGAGGAAGACAATGAGCATCGGCTCGATGAGCGAGGTGAGCGCCGCGACGGTGGCGTCGCACTCGGTGTCGTAGAAGTCGGCGATCTTGTTCATCATGCCGTCCACGTTGCCGGTGGTTTCGCCGGCCTTCACCATGTGCTTCATCATCGGCGGGAAAAAGGCGTTCGCGGCCATGACGTCGGAGACCTGGCCGCCCTGGCTGACATGCTTGGCGATTTCGGTGCACGCGTCCTCGACCTGGACCTTGCCGGAGGCGGCGGAGACGATCTCGAGGGTGCGGAGGATGGGCACGCCGGAGCGCATGAGCGTGGCGTAGGTGCGGCAGAAGCGGGAGAGCGCGATCTTGTGCACGAGGTTGCCGAAGATCGGGGCGCGCACGAGGAACCGGTGCCAGGAGCGGCGGCCGTTGGGCGTGGCGGTGTACTTGTTGAACACGACCCACGCGGCGTAGGCGCCGAGGCCGAGCGCCCACCACCACTTCTTCAGGAAATCCGACAGGTCGATGAGGAACTGCGTGGGCGCAGGGAGCTTGGCGCCGAAGTCATTGAACATCGCGGCGAAGACCGGGATGACGAAGATGAGCAGCACGTTGACGAGCGCGATGGCCAGGCCGATGACCGCGATCGGGTAGGTCATGGCGGACTTCACCTTCTTGGTGAGCTTCACGGTGGACTCGAAATAGCTCGCCACCTTGCCGAGGATCTCGGCCAGGCCGCCCGACGCCTCGCCGGCCTCCACCATCGAGATGAAGAGCGAGTTGAAGGCGTTGGGGAACTTCTTCACCGCGCCCGAGAACGACGTGCCGGTCGAGATGTCGTTGCGCACGTCGCGGATGATGATGCGGAAAACCTGGTCCTCGGTCTGGTCCTGCAGGGCCTCGAGGCACGACACCAGCGGCAGACCGGCCTGGAGCAGCGAGGCGAGCTGGCTGGTGAAGATGGCGAGTTCACCGAGATCGAGTTTGTAACTCTTCGCCTTCTTCTCGAGGGCCTTTTGCTTGGCCATCGCCTGTGCGGCCCGCACATTCGACTGGGATTTGGCCGGGGTTGCTGGGGACGCCATGGTGGGGGCGACTATGCAACCCACCCTATTAGCGGCAATCCCTTTGTGATAAGGACACGCTTCACGGGAGGAACAAAAGCTTGAATGCCGGACGCATGCGGACAGCCTGCCTCGGTCTGACGCGGCTATAGTTTAATGGTAAAACCTCTGCCTTCCAAGCAGGTGTCGTCGGTTCGATTCCGACTAGCCGCTCCAGCCTTCGCCGAGAGAGGCCGGACTAAGCCGCAACGAGGAAGAATGAGGTGGAACCGGACCTGGGCAGGTTTTCCGAGCGAACGCTCATCCGACCGCCCCGCCTGCCGTCCGTAGCCTTGGCGAAAGACGGAGTGCGGACGCCACCTTCGTTTCCCGGATCAATCACCGGCGCTGAGGCGACAGTCTTCGAGGATGATTTTCATCCGGTGTTTACCAGAGGAAGTAGTTCTCCTCGTTGCCGAGGAAACGATCGCTGGGCGGGGCGAAGACCACGCGCCAGACGTCGGCGTAGCGCGACCAGGGTCCGCGCACGACGCCATCGAACACGAGACGCGGCTGGGCGGGCGCACAGGCGGGCGTGGTACGCAGGCGCTCGAGAAACAGCGCGTGTCCGGCGTCGGTCGCAAAAAACAGGCAGCGCCGCTCGATCGGGTGCGCGTCAGGCGGCAGCCCGTGGTCGATCCGGCCGGCGTGGACCCGGGCAAAGCGCGCGACGATCTGCGCATGCCGCTCCATCTCGGACGCCGCCCGGCGGCAGGCGGTCTCGTGGTCCGGCGCGGCGCCATGTCCGTAGGCAATGAAACCTTCGTCCGTACGCCGGAAAAGGATGACGGTGACGCCCGGCGCCTCCGAACAGATCGTTGCCACGCGGACGCCGGGCCAGCACGTATCCGATTCGGCCGCGGGCAAGCGGCCTTCCCACCAGTGCAGGAGGTTGAAGCGCTCCACGGCTTCCATCAGCGCGGCGGTACGCGCCTGCCGGCTGAACAGACCGGGAAACGCCGCCAGGCCGTTGCTCGACGGATCGGTGTCGAAACCGTAACGACGTCCCTCGGGGCTTTGGTGCAGCTGCCAGTGCGCCCAGCGTTCCATGGCCTCGGAAAGCGCCATGTGCCGCGCGATCATCGGCGAGGGCGACATGCCCCCGCCATCGGCGATGTTGAAAACGGAGTTCCGCCAGAGATTCCCGGCAAGGCCGGGCTGCAGGAAGGCCGTGGCAAGAAATTCACGCCGGCCGAGCACCGTGAGATCCGAGATCTCCAAACGCTCCACCGGCCCCCCGGACGCGGCCAGGATGTTCCGGTAACGATAGGCGGCGAAGGAGAGCATGGCGGGAAGACTCAACCCTGCCGTTTCGGAACAAAGCTGCAGGGGTAGCTCATGGCTGGCGCATGGGCCAGGGACACCTCGGAAACCCCGGCCAGGGAAAGCGGATCGATCTTGCGGGCCAGGGGCTCGAAACCGGCGTTGAGAAACAGGCTCGATGCGAGCGCGGAAACAGCGGAGGTGAAGTTTTTCATCGTGCCCCAGTATCGCTCGAACCGCCCATAATCCGGATCGCGCAAATCGCCTCTTTTCGGGTGTCCGCAACTTCACTTTTCCCGGATTTTGCCACCTAAATTAAGGTGTGAATGTCCTTTGCCTGACAGGGAGTTACGTGATACCCCGTCGCTACCTTGGGATTTCTATGCGGCCGAGCCCCCTTTTTCATCCTGTAATCGCCCTGTGCATGCTCTGCGGCGGCGTCGCGTCAGGGGCGTGGCGGGACAAGACGGCGGGTCTGCCTTGGTTGGAGTATCAGTCTTCGCACCGCCTCAACTCCGAATATCCCTACCTCTGGTTTGTGACGCAGGATTCACTCGGACGCCTGCTGGTGGGCGGCTCAGGCCTCTCGGTATTCGACGGCCAAGACTGGAAAAGCTATCCCGCAGGCGAAGCCGTCACACTGCGAGCGATCGCTCGGGATGGCCAAGGGCGCCTGTGGGCCGCCGTCCTGAACGGCCTCGGCTACTATACTGAATCCGAGCTCGGCAACTTCCAGTATCACTCGATCCTTGAACACCTGCCGGAGGCAGAGCGGCAAGTGGGCCATGTCTGGGGCTGCGCGGTGGTCGGACGGTCGGTTTTCTTCGTCGGGGAGAAGATGCTTTACCGCTGGGATGGCTCGGCCTTCAAGACCTGGCCCTTCCCCGGAGGCAGCCGGCTGCTTCCTTCCACCCTGGACGGCGAAACCTGGGTCCATCACCGCGAAACCGGATTGTACCGCCTGACCGAACAGGGACCGATGCTCAAGGTGCCGGCGGAACAGCTCCCGGCCGGAATCGGCATTCAGGCCCTGACGCGCGACGCCCAAGGCGTGCTGGCCTTGGGCTCCGCCGGTTTCTTTCGCCTGAGTGCACCGCTCAAGCCCGCTTTTTCCGAAGAGCTCAACCGATTCCTCAGCAACAGCACGCCATAGGCGCTGGCCCGCAGTGCAGATGGCACGCTCTTTGTCGGCACCATCCGGGAAGGCCTGCTCATCCTCTCCTCCGAAGGCCGCCTGCTGCGCCAAGTCAACGAGCGTGCCCATCCCACCGCCAAGGCCATCATGAATGTCCAGATTCTGGACAATGGCACCGTCTGGGTCTGCTCCAGCGACGGGATGTTCCGCCTGGAGCCCACGGGCGCAGTCACCCTCCACTCGGCACGCAACGGCTTGGAAGCGGGCGTGCAGGATCTCGATGCGAGCGACGCAGGATTTTATGCCGTCAACCGGTCCGGAGCGTTCCGCTTGCAACCCGGCGCCGAGCACGAAGCGCGCTTCGATCGCGACTCCAAGCTGCCCGATACCTACTTCGCCGTTCGCATGAGCACCGATGGCCTCCTGCTGGGGCGGCATGGCGGCACCGATTATTACGATGGCCGGCGCGTCATCCCGGTCTACGGAGTTCTGGCCAAGGGCTCCTACCGGATCAGCCCCTTGCGCCACTCGCCCGGCTCTTTCCTGATCTCCGAAGGCGACACCTTGGTACGTCTGCGACCCGCTGATACGGACACCGGCTTTGCCATCCAGCGTTTCGGCAAGATTCCTGATTTCGGCACCTCGCTGGCACAGGAAGCCGATGGCCTGATCTGGGTCGGCACGTCCAGTCAGGGAGCATTTATCGTCAATCCGACCGCCAATGAGACGATCCCCTTCAAGGGCCCCGACAGCGGCCAGCCGTTCAAGAGCCCGGCCGTGGTCACCCGACACGATGACACGGTATTTGTATTCGTCGCGGAGCAGGCTTGGCAGGGTGGAAGGCGGGGGTCGCCCGCCCGCTCCCTGGCTGCGCTGCCAGGGGTGATTCCGTTGACGGCCGACACGCCGGACGGACGGAGCGAAGTGGTGCTGGCCTTCAAGCGCAACGGGCGCTCTTCCACCAGTCCCGACAGCCAAGGACTGGGACGGCTCAGGCTCAGGGCCGATGGCCGCGCCACTTGGCAGGAACTTGACGTTCCGGCGCTGGCCTCGATCGGTCTCGTGCAGGTCGTACGTTTTCTCGAGGAGGAAGGTCGCCCCGTACTCTGGGTCGGCGGCACCGAGGGCCTGTTGCGGCTGGACTACGACGCGGTCCGCGGTGTCATGCTTCCGCCCGCACCGCTTATCCGGCTCGACACGGCCCAGTCGAATGCCGTGAGCACCGGCGGCGACACGGAATTCGCCTTTGATGACCATCAAGTCATACTGAGGGTCTTTACGGGACACCCGGAGCGAGCCAGGGAGTGGCAGGTACAGACCCGCCTCGGCCAGAACGGGGCCGAGTGGTCGCCGCCCACCGACCGCCGCGCCTACGACTTCACCAACCTTTCCGAGGGCACCTACCGCTTCGAGGCCCGCACCGTGAACGCCGCCGGCCAGGCCGGCGAACCGGCCGTGTTCACCTTCCGCATCCGGCCGCCGTGGTTTCGTTCGAACACCGCCTACGCAGGCTATGCCGCCGCGCTCGGCCTCGGCGTGTGGCTGACGATCCGCCGGCGCGAACGCCGCAGCCGGGAGCGCACCGCCCAGCTCGAACGCCTCGTGCAGGAACGCACCGCCGAACTCGTGAAGGCCAACGCCGCCAAGGACGACTTCCTCGCCGGCGTCAGCCACGAAATCCGCAACCCGATGAACGGCGTCATCGGCATCGCCGAGTCGCTGCCCACCGCCGGTCTCGATCCGGAGACCCGCCGCCGGTTCGGGTTGCTGCGCGACTGCGCCTCCCACCTCGGTTCGCTGATCGAGGATCTGCTCGACCTGTCGAAGATGCAGGCCGGCACGCTCGAACTCGAGCTTCGTCCTTTCGGTCTGGCGGAACTGGTGGATTCGGTCGTCGCCATGAGCGCGGCCGACAGCGAGAAGTACCGGATTCCCGTCGAAGCCGCCATCTCGCCCGGCGTGCCGCGGTGCCTGCGCGGCGATCCGCGCCGCATCCGCCAGATCCTGCTCAACTTCGTCGGCAACGCCCTGAAATTCTCCGGCCGGGGCAAGGTCGAGCTCACCGTGTGGGCCCGGTCCGCCGGCGCATCCGACCGCGGGGAGATCGTCTTCGCCGTCAGCGACGAGGGCCCGGGCATTTCCACCGAGGAACAGGTGCGCCTGTTCCGCCGTTTCGAGCGCGGCGCCGCGGCCCGGGGCGTTTCCGGCACCGGACTCGGCCTCGCGCTCTGCCGGGGCTACGCGGAGAAGATGGGCGGACGCGTCTGGCTCGAGAGCGAACCCGGACGCGGCTCATGCTTTTATTTCAGCGCCCCGCTCGAGGCGGCACCGGAACCCGAAGCCCCTGCCGAGACGCCAGCCGTCATCGACGGCGCGCGGCAGGCCGCCCTCGTGGTGGACGACCAGGAGCACAACCGCGTCGTCATGGCCGATCTGCTCGCGCAATTCGGTTATACGGCACATGTCGCCGGCGACGGGATCGCCGCGCTCGACCTCGCCCGGCGGCAGGATTTCGCGCTGGTCTTCCTCGACTACGACCTGCCCGGGATGAGCGGGGTCGAGATCGCCCGCGCCCTCCGCGCCCTGCCCGGCGGCACCGCGCGGGCACGGATCTTCGCGACGACCGCGTTCAACTCGCCGGCGAAACAGCGCGAGTGTCTCGAGGCCGGCATGGATGCCTTCCTCGGCAAGCCCGTGACCCGCGAACGCCTGAGCCAGGCGCTGACCGCCACCGGTGCCGGCGCGGCGGTCGTCCCCGCCCCGACCGCCGCCAGCGAGGGTCCCGCCGATCCGCTCGCCAACCTGCGCCTGCTCGCGATGAAGAAGAGGACCTCCTTCGCCGACGAGCTGGCGCTCTATCTCGGCGAACTCGACACCGAGCTCGACCAGCTCGACGAGGCGCTGCGCAACCACCGGGCCGACGACGCCTCGCACCACGCGCACCGGCTTTGCGGCCGTTGCAGCTTCATCCATGAACGCGAACTCGAACGGCGTTTCCGCCGGATCGAGGAGGCTGCGACCCGGGACCGCTGGCCCGAGACCGCCCGCCTGCGCGGCGAACTCATCCCCCTGCTCGCGGACCTGCGGGCTAGGTTGGCTTCTTCCGCCCCAGATGCTCCGCCCGTGTGAGCCCGTTCACAATCGCGTAGTGGATGAGCTTCGGCGTGGAGTGGATGTCCAGTTTCTTCATGATGTCACGGCGGCGCGACTGCACCGTCGTCGCGCTGACGCTCAAGGTCGCGGCGATTTCCTCGTCGGAGCACGACTCGCCGATCATCGCCAGGATGCGTGTTTCGTAATCGGAAAGCACACGAATGAACGACTTCGGGTCGCGGCGGATCGCGGCGCTCGACTGGTTGACGACCTGCGTGTAATAGACGCGTCCGGCCAGAACGGCCTGGATGGCTTCGGTCACCACCTCGGGGCGTTGGTCGGTCTTGTCCACGAAGCCATGGATTCCGATGCGCTGCACCTGCAGCATCGTCCACGGGTCGTGGTGGGAAGAAATCGCCAGGATCCTGATCCGCGGCATCTCGGAGATCACGACCCGCGCCAGTTCGAGTCCATCGCCGTCGGGCAGCGAGATGTCGAGCAGCACGAGGTCGGGCCGGCTGACCCGGACGGCCGCGAGTCCCTCCAGGTAACCCGTGGCGCACTTGGCCACGTCCAGCCGCAGTTCGCGGCAGTGAAACTGGAGGAATTCCGCCATCAGTCGTTGATCCTCCACAATCACGACGCGGCCGGCGGCAGGATTGCCGGTTCCTTCGATGCTGGATGTTGTGTCGGACGGTTTCACGCGTTTTGTCATTAGTTAATACGGACCGAGTCCGCAACTGAAGGCCTGCCCGCCAGTGAACATCATCCTTTTTCATCCCTCCGAAGTCCAGCTTCCGCTGCCTGGGAAAGATTCCCGCGCCCGTCATATCCTCACGGTGCTGAGGCGTGCACCCGGCGACACGTTCGACGCCGGCCTGGTGAACGGTCCGCGGGGCAAGGGCACGCTCGTGTCGGTCGGGGAGGACGGGGCGCTCGGGCTGCAATTCACCTGGGAAACCCCGCCCGCGCCGCTCGCTCCGCTCCGGCTCATCGTCGGCCTGCCGCGTCCGCAGACCGCGCGCGACATCCTGCGCGAGGGCGCGGCGCTCGGCGTGGCCGCGCTGGATTTCGTACGCACGGAGCGCGGCGAACCCTCCTACGCCGCCAGCACGCTCTGGTCCTCATCCGAATGGGAGAACCTGCTCGTCGCGGGCGCCGCCCAGGCGTTCTGCACCCGGCTGCCCGCCGTGCGGCACGGGCGTACGCTGGAGGCGACGCTCGACGACCTCCCGGCCGGCGGCGCGCGCCTCGCGCTCGACAACTACGAGTCGCCCGGCCCGCTGAGCCGCGCAGAGGTTCCCGCCGGCGGCCCCGTGGCGCTCGCGATCGGCGCGGAGCGCGGCTGGTCGGCGGCGGAGCGCGAGTTGTTGCTCCGGCGCGGATTTTTGTTCGTTCACCTCGGCGAACGGGTGCTTCGCACCGAGACCGCGTGCATCGCCGCGATCAGCCTGCTGCGGGCGAAGCTGGGGCTTTCCTGAAGATCGCCACCGTGGGCTGGCGCGCGCCTTTGCCGAGGCGTTTGACGCAGACCCAGCCGGCCGGCGCGAGCTCGCACCCGCCGGGCATCTCGAAGATCACAAGCGGATCGCTCTTCGCCGCGAGCAGCGCATCGAGTCGCGCAAAGAGCTTCGGCGCAACCGCGGGGATGATCTCATAGGGCGGGTCGATGAACACCAGATCCGGAGCGTCGCCCGGCGGCGTCACGGAGGCGGCGTCGGCCGTCACCACCGTCAGGTCGTTCGCCGGGCGGCCCAGGCTCTTGCACACCGCGGCGATGTTTTGACGGATGAAACCGGCCGTGCGGGCATCGCGTTCGACAAACACCCCGCCCGCCGCGCCCCGGCTGAGGGCTTCCAGGCCGTAAGCCCCGCTGCCGGCGAACAGATCCCAGAACCGCGCGCCCTCGACGCGGGACGCGAGGCTGGAAAAAACGGCCTGCCTCATCGCATCGGTGGCCGGGCGCACCGTGTCCCCCTTGGGCAGGGTGAGCGGGATGCCCCGGGCCTGGCCTCCGGTGATGCGCATGGGTCAGCTTCGGACGGCTTTTTCGGAGCCCCGGGGGTGTTTTGATGGAACACTTTGGGCCAGCGGCGGTTGAAACATAGCATTTGCGCCCACTGCCCCTAGCCTATTCTCTCCTCTGTGCTGGAAAGCCATCCTGACCTGACTGGCCTTCCGCGCACTCAAAGGCAATGCCTTACCCTGCTCACCAAGCATGTTTTCAAGCCGCTTAATCCGGCTGGCTCCCGCCTGCCTGCTGCTCGCGCTCGCTCCGCTCCGGAGCGAGGAAGACAACGCGTGGCCGCTCTTCGTAAAACGCACGGCCGGGGACACCGAGGCAGTCGAAGCGCTCGGACCGCTTTTCTTCGCGCAGGAAGGCCCCGGCTTCAGCCAGCACGGGATGCGCCCGCTCTTCCTGGAAACGAAAACAGAGGGTGCGACGACAGGCAGCGCCCTCTACCCGTTCTTCACGTGGCGGCACACCGATGATTTCCGCACCTTCAGCTTTTTCCAATTGGTCAACACGCGCACGGACCTGACCGGCCGGGGTCCCGCCGACGAGCGGTTCGACGTCTGGCCGTTCTGGTTTTCGCGCGACAACGGCAATCCCGACGAGAGCTACCGCGCCCTGTTCCCGGTCGGCGGCGTGATCAGGAACCGCTTCGGGCGCGACCGCATCGCGTTTGCCGCTTTCCCGCTCTACTCGCACACCGAAAAGGCCGGCCGGCATGTCAGGCACACGCCGTGGCCCTTCCTGCGGTTCACCACCGGCGACGGCCACAAGGGATTCGAATTCTGGCCGCTCTACGGCCATGTCGGCCGGGAAGGCGACTATGACCGGTTCTACGCGCTCTGGCCGCTCGCCTACCGCTCGGCCCGCAACCTGTCGGAGCCCGTGCCCGAGGTGAAGCTCGGCGTCCTGCCGTTCTACACGCGCGACACCGCGCCGGGTTACATCAACGAGAACTACCTCTGGCCGTTCTTCGGCTACTCCGACCGCACCGACCCCCACCGCTACCACGAGACCCGCTGGCTCTGGCCTTTTCTCGTGCAAGGCCGGGGCGACGACCGGTACGTGAACCGCTGGGGTCCGCTCTACACGCACTCGGTCATCAAGGGCACGGACAAGACCTGGCTGCTCTGGCCGCTGTACCGCAACCAGCGCTGGGCGGCCGACGGCCTCGACCAGGAGAAGACGCAGCTGCTGTTCTTCCTTTTCTGGTCGCTCGAGCAGCACCGCGCCGGCGAGCCCGACGGTCCGGCCGCGCACAAGACCCACCTCTGGCCGCTGCTCAGCAGCTGGGACAACGGCGCCGGCCGACGGCAGGTGCAGGCGCTCAGCCCCTTCGAGGTGTTCTTCCCCAACAACGACACCGTGCGCCGGCTCTGGTCGCCGCTCTTCGCCGTCTACCGCTACGACCGCCAGGCCGACGCCACCACGCGCCACGCCCTGCTGTGGAACGCCGTCACCTGGCGCCGTGGTCCGGCCGGGCGCGAATTCCACCTCGGCCCGCTCGCCGGCTTCTCGGCCGACGCACAGCAGGAGCGCCTTACGCTCGGCCGCGGCCTGCTCAGCCTGCGCCGCCGCCCCGGCGAACGCGTCTGGCGCCCCGCCCTTTTCGATTTCACCCCCTCCAGCGCCATGAAGGCACCCGCGGTCGCGTCGCCATGAATTACCTGAAAATCCTTCTCGGTCACATCGGTGGCACCGTGCTCCTGCTCGGCCGCTCGCTGAAACACGCCGGCACCCTGCCCGGCCAGTCGCGCCGCGTCATCGAGCAGTGCTACCTGATCGGCTTCACCTCGCTGCCGATCGTCACGATCCTGACCTTCTTCATCGGCAGCGTGCTCGCGCTCCAGAGCGGCTACAGCATGGAGAATTTCGGCGCCAAGCAGTTCATCGGCACGCTCGTCGGCCTCTCGATGGTGCGCGAGCTCGGCCCCGTGATGGTCGCCATCCTCATCGCGGGCCGCGTCGGCTCGGCCATCGCCGCCGAACTCGCCTCGATGAAGGTCTTCCAGGAGGTGGACGCGCTCGAGACGATGAACATCCCGCCCGAACGCATCCTCGTGCTGCCGCGCCTCGCCGCGATCCTCGTCATGATGCCGCCCCTCACCCTCATCGGCATCATCTGCGGCTGGTACGGCGGCGCGCTCGTCAGCGAGTACACCCACTTCATCTCGGTCGACAACGCCGCCTATTTCGCCGCCCTCAAGGCCTACATGAAAAACCAGGACGTCATCGACGGCCTGCTGAAGGCCGAGGTCTTCGGCTTCGTGATCGTGCTCGTCTGCTGCTACATCGGCCTGTCCACCCGCGGCGGCCCGCGCGAGATCGGCGCCTCCGTCACCAAGGCCGTCGTCACCTCCCTCATCCTCATCCTGGTGCTCGACTACTTCGTCACCAAGGCCCTCCTCTGACCATGAGCCACGCGCCTTCCCCCGGCTTCACCGCCACGCCGTTCGCCGGCAAGACCTACGGCGTCACCATCACGGGCCTCACCAAGCAGTTCGGCCGCAGCACGGTGCTGCACGACATCAACCTCGAGGTGAAGCCCGGCGAGATCTACTGCATCATGGGCCCCAGCGGCTCGGGCAAGACCGTCCTCCTGAAGCACATCGCCGGCCTCGAGCGCGCCACCCGCGGCGAGGTGCGCATCGGCGAGTACGACGCCGCCGATCCCGAGACGCGCAACCAGGTCCACCTCGCCCTCGTCTTCCAGGCCGGCGCGCTCTTCAACTCGCTCAGCGTCTACGACAACCTCGCGCTCTACCCGCGCGAGCACCGCCAGTGCAACGAGGCCGGCATCCGCGAACGCGTGATGAACGCCCTTTCGATCCTCTCGCTCGAGAAGGCCGCGCGCAAATTCCCCTCCGAGCTCTCCGGCGGCATGAAAAAGCGCGTCGCCATCGCCCGCGCCCTCGTGATGGAGCCGCAGATCCTCCTCTACGACGAACCCACCTCCGAGCTGGACCCCGTGATGTCGGCCACGATCAGCGAGATCATCGCCACCCTGCGCCAGCAGACCGCCGTCACCAGCATCGTCGTCTCCCACGACCGCGACCTCGCGCTCAGCATCGCCGACCGCATCACCATCATGATGGACGGACGCATCCGCGCCACCGGCGTGCCCGCGGATTTCAAGAACCCCTCCGACACCGCCATCGCCAACTTCCTCAACCCGGTCATCGACCTCAAGAATCCGCGTTTCAAACAACTGGAGAATTCCCATGAATAACAACCAACAAGCCGTCCGCGTCGGCCTTTTCTTCCTCCTCGGCTGCGCGCTTGCCTGGATCACGTTCGAATCGCTCAGCGGCGGCCAGATCTTCAAGCCGAAGGGCTACACCCTGGTCGCGCCCTTCGCGGGCCTGAAGGGCCTGAAGGCCGGCGACGAGGTGCGCATGGCCGGCGTGAAGATCGGCTCCGTGTCCCAGACCCGCCTCGGCCAGCAGCGCGTCGAGGCCGTGCTCAGCATCGACCCCAAGGTGAAGATCCCCAGCGACGCCGTGGCCTCGGTCGAGACCTCCAGCCTCCTCGGTTCGCAGCACCTCGCCGTCAGCTTCGGCTCCGCCTCCACCTACCTGCAGCCCGGCGACGAGATGAAGACGAAGCCCACCGTGGACATGAGCGAGGTCATCTCCCAGCTCGGCGCCCTCGGCGCCAAGCTCGAGTCGGTCGCCGACGGCGTGAGCAAGGCCCTCGGCGGCGGCGAGGGCGGTTCCGGCTCCCTCTTCAACAAGCTCGACCAGCTCGTGACCGACAACGGCCCGAAGCTCACCGAGACCGTGGCGAACCTCCAGGACATCACCGCCAAAATCAAGGGCGGCGAGGGCACGCTCGGGCGGCTCGTCAACGACCCGAAACTGCACGACGAACTGCTCGTGACGGTCGGCGAGATCAAGCAGGCGGCCTCCGACGCCCGGATCTTCATGAGCGACACCAAGGGCATCGTGGCCGATGTGAAGGCCGGCAAGGGCGCGCTCGGCGCCCTGCTCTACGACGACGCCACCGCCAACAGCATCAAGGTCACGGCGAAGAATCTCCGCGAGCTCTCCGACAAGATCAACAGCGGCCAGGGCACGCTCGGGAAGCTGATCTCCGACGACTCGCTGTACATCGAAGTGCAGAGCACGATCAAGAAGGCCGACCGCATGATCGACGGTCTCGGCGACCAGGGCCCCATCACCGCCGTCGGCGTGGCCGCCCAGTCGCTGTTCTAAACCGCTGCTGTAGGGCGGGGTCGCCGAACCCCGCCTCGAACGCGGCAGAGCAAACGAACGAAGGCGGGGTTCGGCGACCCCGCCCTACAAGCCGAGCGCCCGGCCCGGCCGATCAAAGATGCGCCTTCAGCTCGTGCACGAAGGTGCGACTGACGCGGAGCTTGGTGCCGTTGGTGAGCTCGACGCTGTATTCGCCGTAAAGCGCGGGGCCGGCCTTTTTCATGTGCCGCAGGTTCACGATCGTGGAGCGGTGGATGCGCACGAAGTGCTTGGGGTCGAGCCGCTCCATCATCTTCTGCAGCGGCATGCGCACGAAGCGCGACTTGTCGGTCGAATGCAGGCGCACGTAGTCGCCGTCGGACTCGATCCAGAGGATGTCATGGGGTGAAAGCATGTGGATCTCGCCGTCGCAACGGATGAACAGGCGCTGGTCCTCCTCGCGCGGGCGGGCGGCGGCGAGACCTTCGTCGGTGGCCCCGCTGGTCCTGAGGCGCTGCAGGGCGGCCATGATCTCGCCGAGGCGGCGCGCCAGCTCCTCGCGATCGAGGCTGCGCACCGCGGTCTTGGCGCGGGCCAGCGCGGCGTTGAACCGGGCGCGGTTGAAGGGCTTCAGCACGTAATCCACGGCGTGGACCTCGAAGGCCTGCAGCGCGAACTGGTCGTGCGCGGTGACAAACACCACCTGCGGCAGCAGCGGCGCCGGCAGCTTGGCCAGCACCTCGAAACCCGAGATGCCCGGCATCTGCACGTCGAGGAACACGAGGTCGGGCTTGTGCTCCCTGATGGCCTCGACCGCCTGCAGGCCGTTGCCGGCCTGGGCGACGACGGCAATGTCGGGATCGGCACGGAGCAAGGCTTCGACGTTCTGCCGGGCGAGGACTTCGTCGTCCACGATGAGGGTGCGGATGAGGGCGGTGGTGGTCGTGGTCATGGCGCGGTGGGGTCGGTGAAGGGGAACGTGAGGCGGGCGAGGACGCCGTGGGGCGGCTGGTCGCGAAGCTCGAAGCGGGCCTCCTCGCCGTAAAGCATGTGGAGACGCGCCCGGGTGTTCTGCACGCCGATGCCGGAACCGGTCACGAGTTCGTCCTTCGGCAGCGGCGGGCCGTCGTTGTAGACGGAGAGCACGAGCCGGTCGCGCTCGCGGCGGGCGCCGAGGCGGAGCAGCTTCGCCTCGGGATCGCGCGAGATGCCGTGCTTCATCGCGTTCTCCGCCAGCGGCTGGAGCATCAGGCAGGGCACGAGCGCCCGCAGGCACTCCGGCGCGATGTCGTACTCGACCTTCAGGCGGTCCTGGAAGCGGATGCTCTCGATCTCGAAGTAGCGGCGCAGGAAATCCAGCTCGTGCTCGAGCGTGTCCACCGACTCCTGCCGGTGCTCGAGCGCGCGGCGGAGGAGTTCCCCCAGCCCGGCGACGACATCCTCGGCCTCGCGGGCCCGGTCGTTGCGGATGAGGCTCGTGATGGAATTGAGCGTGTTGAAGAGAAAGTGCGGGTGCAGCTGCATCTTCAGCGCGTCGAGGCTTGCGCGCACGAGGCGCGTCTCGAGCCGGGCGTTGGCCACGCGCAGCTCGCCGGTGAGGAGCTGGCCGGCGCGCCACTGGCGGTGGTAGCCGGCGGCGTAGAGCACCGACACGGCGAGGAAGTAGATGAGCAACGGCAGGTGGTCCCAGCGCCCGGTTGCCCGCAAATCATGCAGGATCACCGGCAGGAAGGACCACGGCAGGTGGTTGGCCACGAGCAGCCGCACCGCGGTCGCCAGGAGGAACAGGCCGGCGATGAGAAACGCCATCAGCGTGTGCAGCGCGATGGCCCAGGGCCAGTGCCGGTCGAGCAGCGTGAGCCGGTGCTGCAGCCAGAGAACGGCCGGGGCCACGACCCACCAGAGCGACCACACGGGCCATTGGTTCAACAGCGTGAGCCGGAACGAGGCTTCCGGCGCACCGGCCAGCCAGCCTCGGGCGTCCCACAGCAGTACGCCGAGGCCGGCCAGCAGGCCGGCCAGCCAGAGCAGACCCCAGAAGCGCCAGTCGCGCAGCCAGCGGCCAGGCAGGGAGGCCCGATTCACAGGCGGCCCTCCCTGGGAGGCTCGCCTTTCTCCGGCGGGCGGATCGAAAGCCGCTTGAGTGCCTGGCGCCCGAGCGGATCGGCGTACCAGCCGCCCACCTCGACCGCGAGCAGCGTGCGGCGGCGCTCGAACAGCGTGGGGATGGTCACCGCTTCGTCCATGACGCGACGCTCGAACTTTTCGAGCAGGGCAAGCCGGTCGGCGCCGGCGGTCCGGTTCGCCTCGGCCATGAGACGGGTGAATTCAGGATTGTGCCAGCTCGGGATGTTGAAGCGTTCGGGATGGGCAAAGACGCTCAGCAGGTCGCCGGCGTCGGGCACGGTGGCGAGGATGCCGTTGATCGCGACGTCGTAATCGCCCGCCTCCACCCGCCGCTTGCGTCCCTCGCCCGTTTCCAAGGCCAGGTAGGTGCGCACGCCGAGTTCGCGAAACCAGCTGTCGGTCCAGGCGTGCAGGTAGGCGTAGTTTTCGTGGCGCGCATTCACGGGCAGGATGAGCACCGGGAAACCACGTCCTTCCGGATAACCGGCCTCGGCAAGCAGGCGGCGCGCCTCGGCGGCATCCTCCCGCATGGCCGCAAGCGCCGGGCGGCCGGGCATGTCGGGAACCCACGAATAGGCCGGCACCATCCGGCCACGGTCGGACTCGGGAATGGCGTCCGCGCGGTTCATGGCCAGGGCCAGCGCCCGCCGCACCCGCACGTCGCGCAACGGCTCGCGCGCGAGGTTGAAATCCAGCGACAGGATCTTGAGCACGGTCTCCGTTTCCTCCGTGACGCGGCGACGCGTGGGCAACCCGCCCGGCGCTCCGGCGGCCGGCGGGATGGCGACATCGACCCGGCCGGCGGCGAGCAGCAGACGGGCCAGGGCGGGGCTTTCGGTGCGCACGAACTCCAGCCCGCGCAGCGCCACGGATTTCCGGTCGCGGTAATGCGGCGAAACCGCCAGGCGAAAGCCGTCGGGCCCGGACTGCTCCAGGCGGAAGGGCCCGTTGGTGACGAGGTCGCCGGGAGTCCGGACATAATCGTACGCCTCGAGGAGGGGCACCGAGGATTGGTGCAACGGCACGAGCAGCGGATCGGCCAGCTCGGCCACCAAGGTCGAACGCACGGCATTGAGGTGGATGCGCAGCGTCAGGTCGTCCAGGGCCTCGACCCCGAGCGCGGCGGGGTCGCGCAGTTCCCCCCGGTGGATGGCCTCGGCGTTCCGGATCGGAAACAGCACGCCGGACCAACCGGTCTCCCGGCTGAGCAGCCGGCGCCAGCTCCGGACGTAATCGTGCGCGGTGACCGGATCGCCGTTGCTCCAGCGGCCTTCGGGTCGGAGCGACAGGGTGAGCGTGAGCCGGTCGTCGGACCAGCGCCAGCCGGCGGCGGCGACGGGCAGCGGCTGGCCGGTCTCGGGATCGCATTCGATGAGCGGCTCCCAGAGGCTTAGGATCAGCTGGTTCTGCGTAGGCTGGAAAAACTGCCAGCCCTGTGGATCGAGCGTCAGCGGCATGGCATAGGCCACCCGCAACACGTCGCGATCCTCCGGTGGGCGGGGCAAAACCGGCAGGTCGCGGCGCGGCGCCAGAAACACGGCCAGCATGAGCACGCCCACGCCCGACATGGCGAAGGTCATCCACCAGGGTATCCGCGGCGTCGTAGTCATCGTGTCGGCATTGCTCATGACCAATCGGCCATCACAACGCAATGGCCAGCACCCCACAACGGAGGTGCGTCCAGTGTCCACGTCCCTGCGACGAAACGCCAATTTGCCGCGCCGAACCGCAACCGGCAGCGGAAGGCATTCAGGTGGAGCCTGCGCGGCGCGCAGGTCCACCCCAACGCATCAGAGGCGCGGGCCGCCCTGCGCGAGGTTACGCGCGCGGAGGCGGAGACCGTTGAGGCGGATGAAGCCGGTGGCGTCGCTCTGGTTGTACCAGCTCTTCACCCCCTCCATCGACGCGATCTTCTCGTCGTAGAGCGAATACTTCGATTTGCGGCCGCAGGTGATGATGTTGCCCTTGTAGAGTTTCAGGCGGACGGTGCCGGTGACGTACTTCTGGCTCTCGTCGACCATGGCCTGGAGCATCTCGCGCTCGGGCGCGAACCAGAAGCCGTTGTAGACGAGCTCGGCGTACTTCGGGATGAAGCCATCGCGCAGGTGCAGCACCTCGCGGTCGAGCGTGAGCGACTCGACCTGGCGGTGCGCCTGCATGAGAATCGTGCCGCCCGGCGTCTCGTACACGCCGCGGCTCTTCATGCCGACAAAGCGGTTCTCGACGAGGTCGACGCGGCCGATACCATGCCTGCCGCCGAGTTTATTCAGGGTCTTGAGCACCTGGCCGGGCGTCATCTTCTTGCCGTTCACGGCGACGCAGTCGCCCTTCACGAAGTCGAGTTCCACATACTCCGGCTTGTTCGGCGCGTCTTCGGGCGAGACGGAGAGCTTGAACATGCCCTTGTTCTCCTTGGTCGTCGGGTCGAACCACGGGTCCTCGAGAATGCCCGCCTCGTACGAGATGTGGAGGAGGTTGCGGTCCATCGAGTACGGCTTCTTGAGCGAGGCCTCGACGGGGATGTTGTGCTCGGCGCAGTAGGCGATCATCTCGGCGCGGCCGGGGAACTTCTCGCGGTAGACCTCCATCTTCCACGGGGCGATGATCTGCAGGTGCGGGGCGAGCGCCATGTAGGTGAGCTCGAAGCGGCACTGGTCGTTGCCCTTGCCGGTGGCGCCGTGCGCGACGGTGTCGGCCTTTTCCTTCTTCGCGATCTCGACCTGGGCCTTGGCGATGAGCGGGCGGGCGATCGAGGTGCCGAGGTAATACTGGCCCTCGTAGATCGCGTTGGCGCGGATCATCGGGTAGATGAAGTCGCGCGCGAATTCCTCGACGAGGTCGAGGGTGTAGTGCTTGGAGGCGCCGGTTTTCCTGGCCTTCTTGTCGAGGCCTTTCAGTTCCTCCTCCTGGCCGACGTCGGCGGCGAAGGTGACGATTTCAGCGTCATAGGTTTCCTTGAGCCACTTGACGATGACGGAAGTGTCGAGGCCGCCCGAGTATGCGAGAACGATCTTCATGGTAGGTCGGCGAGTGTTGGCGGGCCGGTCCGGGGGCGGCAAAGAAAAAAGCGACTATTACAGGCCGGAGACCCGTCGGAACCGCCCGTCCGTGCGTCGGCTCAGCGAGCTTCCGCGAGCCGGGCCAGGATGGCCTTCTGCATGTGCAGGCGGTTCTCCGCCTCGTCGAAGATGATGCAGCGCGGGTTGTCGAGGACCTCCTGCGTGACTTCCTCGCCGGCGTGGGCGGGCAGGCAGTGCATGAAGAGCGCATCCTTCTTCGCCGCGGCGAAAAGTTTGCCGTTCACCTGGTAGGGCTGGAGGATCCGGTGTCGCTTCGCCTTCTCCTTTTCCTGGCCCATGCTGGTCCAGACGTCGGTGTAGACGATATCGGCGCCGTCCACGGCTTCATAAGGATCGGTGGTAAAATCGAACTCGGCGCCGGTTGCCATGGCCTCGGCCACGATCGTCGCGCCGGGATCGTAACCCTTCGGACCGGCGAGCGCGACCTTCATGCCGAAGAGGTGCGCGCCGAGGATCCAGGAATTGGCCATGTTGAAGCGTGTGTCGCCGAGGAAGGCGATCTTGCGGCCGCGCAGCGAGGAAAGGAGATCGCCCTTCGGACCGGCCCAGCGCTCGGCGGCGGTGAAGGCGTCGGTGTAGATCTGGCAGGGGTGCAGGTAATCGGTCAGCGCGTTGATGACCGGCAGACCGCCGTGCAGCGCGAGCTCCTCGAGGTCGGCCTGGGCGTAGGTGCGCACCACCAGGCCGTGCACGAAGCGCGACAGCACCTTGGCCGTGTCGGAGATCGTCTCGCCGCGGCCGATCTGGATGTCGTTGGTGTTGAGGAAGAGCGGATTGCCGCCGAGTTCGTGGATGGCGACCTCGAAGGAGACGCGGGTGCGCGTGCTCGACTTCGAGAAGATCATCGCCCACGTCTGGCCGGCGAGCGGCTTCGCGTGCCGGCCGCGCTTCTTCTTCAGCTCGCGGGCGTGCGTGAACAGCCTCGCCACCTCGGCGCGGGAAAAATCGGTTTCCTTGAGAAAATGACGCATGACGGAGGATCTCACTTTTGGGCGGCCAGCACGGACCGGATGATTGCGGTGGCGCGATCGAGGTCGGCCTTGGTCGCGATCAACGGCGGGAGCAGCCGGATGGTGTTGCCGCCGGCGGTCGGGACGAGCAGGCCGGCCTCGCGCAGGGCGGCAAGGCATGGCGCCGGATCGCGGTGCAGCGCGAGCCCGAGCATGTAACCGCGGCCGGTGACGGCGCGCAGGTGTTGGGGGAAATCGACGATGAGCTTCTCGAGCTCGGTCTTCCAGGCCGCACCCTGGGTGCGGACCTTCTCAATGAGGCTTTCGCGTTCCAGCACGTCGAGGACGGCCAGCGCGGCGGCGCAGGCGAGCGGCGTGCCGCCGAAGGTCGAGCCGTGCGAGCCGGGCGTGAACAGCTCGGCGTGCTTCTCCGCGGCCCAGATGGCGCCCATCGGGTAGCCGCCGGCGATGCCCTTGGCCATGCCGACGGCGTCGGCGCGGATGCCGGAGGCCTGGAACGCGTAGAACGTGCCGGTGCGGCCGAGACCGCACTGCACCTCGTCGAGCATGAGCAGGAGGTTGTGCCGGTCGCACAGCCGGCGCAGGCCCCAGAGGAATTCGTCGGTCGCGGGATTGACGCCGCCCTCGCCCTGCACGGTCTCGATGAAGATCGCGGCGGTGTCCTTCTCCACGAGATCCACGAAGCTCTGCAGGTTGTTGATCTCGCCGAAGGCGAAGCCGGGCACGAGCGGGCGGAAGCCCTTCTGGATCTTCTCCTGCGGCGTGGCGCTCATGCCGCCGAAGGTGCGACCGTGGAAGGCGTTCTTCGCGCAGAGGATCTTGATGCATTTGCCCTCCTCGCCCGACTTCCGGATGCCGTGCAGCCGCGCGAGCTTGATGAGGCCCTCGTTGGCCTCGGCGCCGCTGTTGCAGAAGAACACGCGGCCGGGACCGGCGTGCTGCACGAGGCGGCGGGCGAGCTCGCCCTGGTTCGGGTGCCGGAACAGGTTGCTGACGTGGATCAGCTCGCCGGCCTGGCGCCGGATGGCCTCGACCCAGACGGGGTGGCAATGCCCGAGCGCGGCGACGGCCACGCCGGACGTGAAGTCCAGGTATTCCCGCCCCGTGTCATCCCACACCGACACCCCCTGGCCGCGCACCAGCGTGAGGGCCGGGCGGCCGTAGTTCTTCATGACATAGGCATCATAAAGCTCGGCGGTGTTGGTGCGAACGATGGAAGGGAGCGTCATTTTCGATTTTGGATTTCCGGTTTTCGATCTCCTATCCTCGGTCAGGCCAGTCTGAAATCGAGAATCGAAAACCGAAATTCGTATCAGCCGTGGACAATTTCGGTGCCCACACCTTTGTCGGTGAAGATTTCGAGGAGGAGGCTGTGGGGCATGCGGCCGTCGATGAAGTGCACGCGCTGCACGCCTTCCTGGAGAGCGCGAACGGCGCTCGCGACCTTCGGGCGCATGCCCTTGTCGATGATGCCGCGCTTCTTGAGGCCGTCGACGTCGCCGATCTTCACGCTCGAGATGAGGGTGTCGGGATTCTTGTAATCCTCGAGCAGGCCGGGCACGTCGCTCATGTAGACGAGACGGCGGGCACGCAGCGCGCTCGCCACGCGGCCGGCGGCGACGTCGGCGTTCACGTTGTACGGCTTGCCGTCGAGCCCCTCGGCGACGGGCGAGATGACCGGCATGAAACCGTCGGCGATCTCCTTTTTGATCATCTTCACCTTCACCTCGGTCACGTCGCCGACGTAACCGAGATCCACGGGCTTGCCGTCATCGTCGACGGTGAGCTTTTCGCACACGAGCACGCTGTCGCCGGCCAGGCCCTTCGGGTTGGCGCGGACGGCGGTGAGCGTCTCGCACACGTCCTTGTTCACGATCTCGTCGAGCGTCTTCTTGACGATGGCGATGGTCGCCTCGTCGGTGACGCGGAGGCCGTTGATGAAGCTGGCCTTCAGGCCGGAGCCTTCCATCGCGCGGCTGATGGCCTTGCCGCCGCCGTGCACGACCACGACATTGATGCCGACGGCCGCGAGGAACGCGATGTCGGTGGCGACGCGCTTGCGGGCGGTCGGGTCGGGGTCATCCATGAAGCTGCCGCCGTACTTGACGACGAACGTGGAGCCACGGAAGTCCTGGATGTAAGGCAGGGCTTCGTGGAGGATCCTGGCCTTCGCGATGAGGGCGTTGATGTCCATGATGGGGATCAGAGATTCTCGTGCACGACCTTCGCCGGCGGGAAGCCGTTGAACCAGGTCGCCGAGGCGTGGCTGTAGGCGCCGATGTTGACGCTGTAAACCAGGTCGCCGCGCTGCAGGTCGGGCAGGTTTTCGGCCATCGAGACGACGTCGAGCGCGTCGCAGGTCGGGCCGAAAACGGAGCAGATGCTCGTGGGACCCTTCTTGAACGACAGGATCGGGTACTTGCAGTGGTCGAAGATCACGCCCGAGTAGGTGTGATAGACGCCGTCGTTGATGTAGTAGCTGGTTTTGCCTTCGCGCACGACCTTGCCGATGATGGACGACACGCTCGTGCCGCTGACGGCGGCGAGGAAGCGGCCGGGCTCGGCGAGCACCTGGATGTCCTTGGGAAAGAGGCGGTCGAGCTCGGCGTTGATGACCTTGGCCAGCTCCCGGAACGGCCGCACCGAGGAATCGTACGGCGCCGGGAAGCCGCCGCCGATGTCGATGAGGTTCATCTTGTGGTAGCCGCGGTCCCGGGCCTCCTGGAAGATGTTGGCCGCGAGGTTGAGCGCCTGGACGTAGTTCTCGAAGTTGGTCGTCTGGCTGCCGACGTGGAAGCTGATGCCCTCGACGTTCAGGCCGAGCCGGTCGGCCTCGAGGATGAGGTCCACGGCCTCGCCCGGCATGGCGCCGAACTTGGACGAGAGCTCCACCATCGCGCCGGTGTTGGGCACCTTGAGACGGAGGCACAGGCCGGCGTCCGGCGCGTGCTTCCTGATCTTGTGGATCTCCTCGAGGTTGTCGAAGGTGACGAGCGGCTTGTATTTGTTCAGCTCCTCGAGCGTGTCGGTGGGCTTGGTGGGATTGGCGTAGATGATCTTGTCCCAGATCCACTGCTGGCGCTGTTTCGCCGGCATCTTCCTGATGTTCTCGTAGACGATCTTGAACTCCGGCATCGAGGCGACGTCGAAGCTGGCGCCCTCCTTGAAGAGGGTGCGCACGATCATCGGATCGGGATTCGCCTTCACGGCGTAATAGACCTGCACGCGCGGAAGGTGCCGGCGGAATTCGCGGTAGGCCTTCCGCAGCGCATCGTGGTCGATGATGAACAGCGGCGTGCCGTGCTGCTTGGCGAGCTGCTGGAGGCGGGCTTGGGAGATCATGGAGGGAAAACGGGGCGTGGATTCGGATCGGCCGGCGGGTCAGCCAAAGGACAAACGCAGTGCGCGTCCGGAAGGATGCTGCACTGCGTTCGGGATGACAAACCGGCGGTTCATCAACGGCGGGTCACCCGGCGTCGGTCACCAGGAAGTTCTTGAACTGCCACGGGTCCCTGGTGTCGAGGTCGGGCTTGTTGTACTTCGCGAACGTGGTGTCGCGGTTCATCAGCGGAGTCCAGTTATGCGGCTTGGAAATCCACTTGCCGAGGTAGGGCTTCGCAATCTTGAGGATATGGTCGTGGGGCAGCTCGTCGGGAACGCGCACCCCCTCCTCGGGGTTCTCGATCATCCACATGGTGGCCGCGACGACGGAGATCGCGACCTGCATGGTGGTGGCGTTCTGGTGCGGGACCAGACGGCGGGATTCCCCGATGCTGAGATCGGAGCCGATCCACCACGAGTTGTAATCGTGGCCCATGAGGAGCGCGCCGAGGATGTCGGAGCCCTGCGTGATCTCGTCGTTCATGATGCGCTGGTTCTCGACGAGGTGGTAATTGTAGCCGCGCATCTCGTTCAGCGAGGCGATGGCCTCGTCGCACGGGCAGTAGGCGTAGTGCATCGTGGGCCGGTAGACGGCCTTGCCGTTCTTCCAGACGGTGAGCGCATCGGAGATGGTGAAGGCCTCGCCGTGGCGGACGACCATGCCGAGGATGTTGTAGTTCGGCACCCAGGTGCGCACCCAGGTGTTCATGCCCATCTGCGCGAGACAGATCTGGTTCTTCGGGCCGTTCTTGTGGGTGAAGGCGTTCTTCGGGAGCGTCTTCTCGTGCGTGCCCCAGCCCATCTCGGCGGTGGTGGTGCCTTCCTCGCGGAAGCCCTCGATGGACCAGGTGTTCACGAATTCGTCCACCTGCTTCGGCTTGTTCGTGATCTGGGTGTCGCGTTCGGAGCAGTGGATGACCTTCACGCCGAGCGTGTGGGCGAGGTGGTTGAACTGGCGGGTGGCGATGAGCTCCGCGATCTTCTCCGCCTGTTTGCCGGTGGCCTTCTTGTCCTTGATGAGCCTGTTGCCGATGTCGATCAGGCCCTGCTTGACGAAGTGCGAGATGAGGCCGGGGTTGGCGCCGTGCTCGATGACGGCGGTCGGGCCCTTTTCCTTCCAGCCGGCCTTCAGCCGGCGCAGGTTCATGTGGCGGTAGTAAAGGGTCTTCAGCGTCGGGTGCGCGCCGGCGCCGTGCGAATAAGGATCCCAGAGCTCGGTCGAGGTGTTGATGTAGCGCACGCCGTGGTCGTGGCACCACTGGAGGATCTCGCAGGCGTCGATGTTCCAGGCGAGGTCGATGATGATGTCGCCGGGGCCGACGTGCTTGCCGAGAAGCGTCGCCATGTTGTCCTCGGTGATGCGATCGTGCACGTAACGAACACCCTTCTTGACCCAGCGGGCCAGCTTTTCCTTTTTGTCCGCAAAATCCATCACGGTCACATTCCCCGCCGGCACCTTGAGATGCTTGAAGAGGATGGGCAGCGTGCACTCGGCAACGGCGCCGTAACCGATGAACAGGATCTTCTTGGTGAAGCTAAGCATGATTTGTGACTGGGTTTCGATGATTCCGGCGCACCGGCGTCGGGAAAATTATTCGTGAATGTGGAGATGAAGCGCTTGCGAGAGCAAGCGATTAGTGCGTGACGAACAGGTGGCGGGGATCGAGCCCCCAAACGCCATTCAGCTTTCCGACGCGGCGCGGGCAACCTCTGTCAGTCTTAGGAGGTGAGCATAAAGTGACCTGCCCACTTACATCTTCTTCGCGAGTTCAGTGAGTTGAGCATACAAAACTGCATTACGAGCGAACATCATCGGAATGGCTACCCTCGTCTCATCTGTTTTCTCGATAACTATGTGCCCGAGGCCGGGCTAATCGGCTCCGCCGATAGGCATCGCAATGCGATGCCGTCGCCCGGCTGTCAACGCACCGGCACGCCCGCTAACTCGAAAAGCTCACCCTTATCGCCCACGGGATGGAGAAGCCCGTTTTTCCAGAGCTGTGTTAGTAGGTCCTTAAGCGGCCGTTCCTCGGACGCAGCGTATTCGCGTCCGGAAAATTCGAGCATTTCGATGTCACGTGACTCCAGGTGCTGCAACAATCTCCATGCGTCGATTGCTCTTGGATAGGCTGCAATGTGCACAGGAACATCGATAATCTGGCCATCAGGAAGGACCGCGTGGTGCCCATCGGTGACCGGGCTTTGCTCTGGCTGAACAAATATATCACCGAGGGTCGCCCCAAGCTCGCCAAGCCCGGCACCGAGCATGGCGTTCTTTTCGTCACCGAGCGCGGCGGTCCCATCACCCCGAAATACCTGTCGGCTCTCGTCACGCGCTACGTTACGGCCTCCGGCATCGGCAAGGCAGGCAGTTGCCATATCTTCCGCCACACCTGCGCCACGCTCATGCTGGAGCACGGAGCCGACATCCGCCATGTCCAGGAACAGCTCGGACACGCCTGCTTGCAGACCACGCAGATTTATACCCACGTCAGCATCCGCAAATTGAAGGAAGTCCACAGCCTGACGCATCCGGGGGCCAGCCTCACGCGACCGAGTGAAACGATACGTGGTTAAAGGCAACGTTCGGTTCGTCGCTCAGCACCACCCATTGCACGTAAACGAGGGTGGAAAGGTCATTCAGCGGGCGCATCGTTTTCATTGCTCCGCGAGTATGCCACCCGCGCTTTAGGTATTTAAGAACCTCGACGGCAAGGGTGCGTTGGTCGGATGCGATGACGGGCAGCATGTCGGTGATTTTAGATTTCATGGTGATGCCCATCACCTGAATCCGCACAGGCCCGTCAAATTATACCGTTAAAAAAGCGGCGCACACGTTTGCCCAGCCGAACGCGGAAGAAAAAACGCGCCTCCGCACCTACGTTTCGGAAACTACGACCTCGCCATAGCTGGCCGTCCACATGAACGGCCGCATTTACGATCCGCTGCTGGGGAGAATGTTGTCGGCGGACACTTTTGTCCAAGCTCCTACGAATTTGCAGAGCTATAACCGGTATAGCTACGTAATGAATAATCCGCTGAGGTTCGTTGATCCGACAGGATTCTGGACGGAAGAAGGGTTGCAGGCAGAAATGGCCAGCACTGAAGCGGGGCAAAATCTTGCCAGCGAGATTGGCGAGCTGCAAGAGAAGGGCTGGACTTTCGTATCAGCTGAAAACCTGCGCGTGGATGGTGTAGCGAATCCTCGAATAGCCGGTTATACCGACAAGGAGAACAAAATCGTTTACCTCAGAAGAGACGAGAAGCTTCCCGACTACAAAGCGATGAAGACACTTGGACATGAAAGTTTGGGGCATGCTAAAGAGAGGGAAAAGACAGGGGAAAATAACACCACGTTGAATGAAGAGGTGGGAGCGCGTGTCATCGGCGAAAATCTCATGATCGACGCCAAGCGCCTTGATGCCGTAGACCCGAAAAGCCTTGGAGCGGACGGTAAGCCGTCCCCTGATGCGATCAAAGCCCAGCTCTCGACGCCCGACATGAAGAAGGCTTACAATCAAAGGGTAGTGCCTAAAGATGCTCCGCCGCCGAAAATGCCGGTCGTCACAGCGGATAAAACGATTCCAATATTAGTGCCTAAACCTAAGCCTCCCATTGAAACGCCGCCCCCTCCACCGCCAGAGGACGAGAAGAAGAAACCGTAGTTCCGAACGTGAGACACACCCATGACCAGAAACTTTTTATTCCTTTTCTTGATGATCGGCGTGATTGTCGTTGGCTGTTCGCAGGCTCCGATTTTATCCGGCGCGACTTACACCGCCACGGTTGAGAAATTGGAGACTCCCGAGGGGGTATTTTTCACGACCACTGAGGGGAGCGCTCCGTTCAGTTATTTCCTTCTTCGTCTCCACGATAACGGAAAGCCTGGTGCCAACGTAGTTCGGGTTCACGTTTTGGATCGAATTGATCCGAAGAAATATGGCGGGCTGGGTGATGTGGTGTCTTTCCGTTTTGAGGGTCCTTTGCCGGACAATGAAGGACTCCCTTTTGAAAAACTAGAGGGCTACAGGATTGTTTCACGAGGCAAAAACGAACCAACGCGCCAACCATAGTTGAAACTCCGACTGAAGTGAAACGCGCGGCCATTTTCGTTGAGCGGCACTGGGCATCTTCTCGGTTATCAAAACTTCACGAGCGAAGGAAACTTCACCTACGTCTGACTGAACACCCCAGCGACCAGTCCGCCGCGTGCCGCTTGTTCCGGTTAACCGTGGGAGCGCCCACCGCCTCTTTCATCGGTGATGCGCCCGGACAGAATTCGGTAGGGATGCGAGTGCCCAAGCAATGTCGGGCAAAGCCAAGCCCGCCGCGTCCGTCGGTTCAAGTTTCCGCAATCGCTCCTACACGCACGCGTACGACGCCAACGGCAACGCCGTGGACGGCAGCGGCGTGCCCTCGCACTACGTGCGCAAGCGCGTGTACGGACTCGGCCCGGTCCTCGAAGCCAATTACGACAATGCAGCCGCGAGCGGCGCGGCCGACTGGAAGCTGAAGAAAGTCCGCCTCTACGTATCCGGCCCCGACGGCACGATCGGAGCACGGGAGTTCGACGTGACCAGCGGCGCCGCCGGCACGGAAAAGACGCTCGTGTATCATCACGACCACCTCGGCTCGACCCAGAGCATCACGCCCTGGGGCGTGGGCAACGCCCTGGCCGCCAATGCCACCGGCGAATCCGGCCGCTACAGCGAAGACCCCTGGGGCGCCCGCCGCAACCCCTTCACCTGGACCGGCGTTCCGCCCGCCAACACCGACAACGGCGGCGCCCAAGGCCTCACCCCCCGCGGCTTCACCGGCCACGAGATGCTCGACGACCTCGGCCTCGTTCACATGAACGGGCGTATTTATGATCCGCTCTTGGGGAGATTCCTAAGCGCGGACCTGATTGTCCAGAATCCGAGTAGTTTACAGGACTACAATAGGTATTCGTATGTGCGAAATAACCCCCTATCGCTCACTGACCCCTCTGGATTTGCGACTATTTCTGACTACGAGGAGAAAATTAAGAAACTTCGAGAGGAAGGTGCAGCTGCTCGTAAAGCGGCATACGAAAAAGACGGTGTTTGGGGCTTGGCTAAAAACCTATTCAGTAAGGAAAATCGAGAACGTGGAGCTCAAATCATTGAAGCCCAGAAGGGCATTGAGGGGATTCAAGAACACGCGAGCAATCTTCAGTCGCTCGCGGGCGTCAAAGTCGATGCTAAGAAACTTGATGATGTAAGTCCTGTCTACCAGCTCCAGCAAGCGGGCCTACGGTTCTTTCAATACGTTCCTTTTGCTTCGGTGGGTGGCAAGGCTGTGAATGGGGACGTAGAGGGCGCGGCAAAGGATGCGGCCATTCAAGGGGGCGCATATTGGCTAGGTAGGAAGGTATTTGGCAGCAGCCCAAACGCGGGTAGCACCGCAGCCGCTGAGGTGGCCGAAACTACCGCCGCTCGCGTGAATCTCGAGGCTAGCGAAAAACTTGGTGGACATCTCTTAGCGAAGCATGTCGGCAAAACAGACGCAGAGCTTATGTCGCGGGCATTGACTGATCCCACCACTCGCGGCGTTGCGTCGTCGTTTTTCGACCGCGCTAGTGCGGATGCGGCGGTCACTCATGCAATTGATGCAAATTCCAGTCGCATCTCGGCATGGCTGGCAGACAAGTCCTCCAGATTGACGATTGAAACTACAATGGAATCCGCTGTGGGACGTGTGATAACAAGCGAGGGTGGAGCTATTTCTTCCCAATCGGCACGAATTGTCCTTGAGAAAAATAGTGCTGCACAGAGCGGATATATCGTCAAAACAGGGTTTCCTTTCTGATGATGACCGAGAAGCAGAAATTCCCTAACGCGTTTCAATTCTTCGCGTCCTATTTCCATCAAGACTTTACCGACGATTTTGGTGAGCCCGAGGCGGCTATCGAAAGTTTCATTGCAGGAAGCGATCAAGCGATTCGAGCAAAGACACTACAGGAGATTCGACAGCTCCTCGATGTTTATCCCGAAAGCGATCTTGAGCAGGTAGTGTTTGAGCTGGGTTGCTACTACAGCCCTTCGCGCCATCGCGGCTTGTCGATGAGCCAGTGGTTGAAGGGTATCGTCGACCAATTCGAACGTGCTAGAACATAGTTTTAGCATTTTCCCCGCCATCTGAGTGACCGGGCGACGGCATCGCCTTGCGATGCCTATCCGCGGAGCGGATTAGCCCGGCCTTGGGCAAGCGTGTGAGTTTGTTCGGTTCACGTGGTCTGCGAGATGCAACTTTGTGCGCACACATCCACTTTGGATGTGTGCGCACAAAGTTGCATCTCGGCAGGGAGACCGCTTCGCGCCTCCCCGCACCCCTCCAGTAGCTCCAGGCAATCGCTACTCCCGTCCGCCGATGTCGTTTTTCAGCGGCTTGTGATCCCAGTCCGCCATGCACGCTTTCACGATGTCCTTAATCTGCCCTTCTTCGTGAAACCGTCTGTCGCGTTCGTTGAGTTCGATCTTGTGGCTTAGGGGATAAATTCCCAGCCGCGCCAACTCATCATAGAAATGCGCCCTGACGATGGCCAACTGACCCGCGCCATCCAACTTCTTATAGCTGTACCGATTGTAGCTTTGCAGGCTCTGGGAAAACTGGACTACGACATCCGCACTGAACATTCGACCGAGCAACGGATCGTAGATGCGCCCGTTCATGTGAACTGACAGCTCTGGTGCGGTCGTAGCCGCGAAACGTAACCCACCGGGCACGAGATTCCCGGTTGCTGAGGACGAGCAAATCGCCGCGCCGATTTTTAGGCCTATAATTTGACGGCCACGGGTGGTTTCAGCTCATGAAGCCATGAAACCAAAATTCATCGACATGATGTTCGTCACTGCTCCCGACCAACGCACCCTCGCTATTGAGGTTTTCAAATACCTAAAGCGTGGCTGGCACAGGCGCGGGGAAACGCAAAAGATGCGCCCGATCCACGATCTCTCCACAGTGGTCTTTATGCAGCAAGTAGTGCTGACCGACCAACCGAACGAAACTTTTAGGTCACTGCGCTCACATTCGGACGCGTGAGGCTCGCGCCGGGGTGCGTCTGGCTGTGGACTTCCTTCAATTTGCGGATGCTGACGTGCGTATAAATCTGTGTGGTCTGCAAGCAGGCGTGCCCGAGCTGTTCCTGGACGTGGCGGATGTCGGCACCGTGCTCCAGCATCAGCGTGGCGCAGGTGTGGCGGAACAGGTGGCAGCTCCCCACCTTGCTGACGCCGGAGGCCGTGACGTAGCGGGTGACCAACGCCGAGAGGTGTTTGACGGTGAACGGGCCGCCGCGCTCGGTGACGAACAAGGGCCCGCTTTCGCTGCCGGGCTTCGCAAGCTTGGGCCGGCCCTCCGTGATGTATTTGCCGAGCCAGAGCAGCGCCCGCTCGCCAATCGGGACAATCCGGTCCTTGCAGCCTTTCCCGAGGCGCACGCATACCGTGCCGCCGGCGAAGTCGATCACCGCGGCCGTGAGCCGGACAATTTCCGCGCGCCGGAGTCCGGTCGAATAGAGCGTTTCCAGCAGCGCGCGATCGCGCAGGCCGGTGGCCAATTCCACTTTGGGCAATGCCAAGACGATTTCCGCTTCCGCCGCTGACAACCACGCCTTCGGCAAGGGCTGACCTACGCGCGGCATGACGAGGTCGGCAGCTGGGTTGGACTCGACCAGCTTTTCCCGGAGCAGCCATTTTCCGAAGGTGCGCAGCGGAACCAGCCGGGTGCGTTGCGTGCGGGAGCCAAGCGGCTGGCCGTCTTCCTTGCGATGCTGGCTCAGGTGGCGCTGGTAACGGGCAATCACCTCCGGAGTGACTTCGGCCAGCAGGAGGACGCCCCGCTCCTCGGCCCACTTGCGGAACAGGTCCAACGTCCAAGCGCGGGTGTCCACCGTGGCGGGCGTGTAGCCGCCGGCTTTGAGCTGCACGAGATGCCGGGCGATGGCGGTTTCAAGGGTGAGGGATTCGGCGGTCATGGGAGTTACGTTACGTTTTGGAAGTTGAGAAGGGGGTGGCTCTGTTTTGCCGTTTTCGGGGGCTGGTTGGAATTTTCAGAGGGGAATCGTCATTGGGCAGCCCCTGACCGGGGGCTGACCACGGGCTGACCGGACCCTGACCGGGCGGTGTTTTGCCCTGACCGGTGCCCGTTTGGGGCTGACCGGGTATCGGTCGCGGCTGCCTTCCGCAGCTCCTCGACATCAAGCAAGCCGGATAGGTGCGGCTTCCCGGTCACAGCGTCACCGTCGAAGAGCAATTCATAGCTGCAGCCGTGTCTGGGGTCACGCCGGGGCAGGACATATTCCAATTCGACCAGGCGGCCCAGATGCACCTTCAAGGCCGTGTCGCTCCAACCGGTGAAGGCACGCAGATCCCGCCGGCGCCAAGAGGGACCCGGTCCCTGCGCCCGTTCCTTTTCCATCTGCTGGATGAGGCCGAGGAGACGGCGGGCCTGCGGGGGCATGTCTTCCAGACCACGGCCGAGGATTTCGTGGGCGAGAGCGTTGGCACGGGCGATGTCATCGAGGGCGACGACCACGCACTCCCGGCCCGCGATGGTCTTCCGCTCCCGCTGGTGCTGGAACAGCACGGCGAGGGCGTCGATCAGGAGCAGGTATTTTTCGTGGTCGCGGCGGGTGCGAAGCTGGTCCGAAAGGAACCGCAACCGGTCGGCATAGGGATTGAAAACCGGCAGTGGCTCAAGCAGACGCTGCGCGTTGCGGTGCAGGGTGAGCAGTTCCGCCCGACGGACCTTGCGGGCGAGCCCGGCCTCCGTGCGGGCTTCGCGCTGGAGCGCGTGAATGCGTTCGGTTTGCTCGCGGGATTCGTCCACCGTGAGGACGATGCAGCGATTTTGGAGTTCTTCGTCCAAGCTGGAGGCTGTGGTCGTCAGGAAAATCATCGTCGGCCCGGTGACGACGTAGGCTTGGGTTTCCGTGCGGCCCGTGTGCTCGTCCTTGCCGGTGGCGGCGAGGCGCAACTCGCCTTCCGACTGGAGCAGCTTCAAGGCATAGCTGGCCTTGTCCGCCCCTTCCTGCTCCGCGATGGCGAGGATCTTGTGCCGCAGGTTAGCCTGACCCAGATAGAACAGGGACTGGCCCGTCATGGCGGAATACTTCTGCCGCGCCTCGGGCGGCACAAAGGCGAGGATGGCGTCCATCAGGGTCGTCTTACCGGCAGCGGACGAGGATTGGACCACGATCGCCAAGGGGCGGTCGAGCAAGCGGGACACGGCTCCGAGGTAGCCGGTCAGAACGTTGGTTTTCTCGCCGGCAATGCCACAGGTGGCGGCGTGCTCGGGAATGACTTCCCAAAGGTTGGGCGACTTGAGCAGCGCAAGAGCCGTCTCCCGCTCGGCCTCCGTCATGCTGGGCACGTCGTCCTTCCGGGAGACTTGGGCCAGCAGTTGAGCCTCGTGCAATTCCTCGAGCTTGAGCAGCACCCGCCCCACGTCGCGCTTGAGGGCGTCGATGCGAAGCCCGGTCTCCTCAGCCGCCGCCGTGACGAACGCCGTCCGCTGCTTCGCCTGCGCGAGGTCCAGTGTATCGAGGTGCCAGGCGTTGCCGCAGGCGACGCGGAGGGAAACTTTCAAGGCTTCGTAGCCGGTATTCTTGGCCAGACCGCGCACGCGATAGGTGCGGTCCGCGATGGCAAACAGGATCTCCTCCGGACCCTGTTTGACGATGGCGAGGTCCAGCGGGGCAAGGTCGCGGCCGTCGATTGGCGGATTGACCGCGGGGACAGGGCCAGCCGGTGGCCGGGATTGGGCCAGCAAGGCGTGGAGGGTGGCGGCCGGGTCATCGGCGGTCCGGGCCAAGTCGTGCAATGACTGGCCGGCGGGCAAGGTCGTCCGGCTGACAGCCACACCGCCCGTCAAAAGAACCTTCTGCAAGGCGTCCGCGCGGGCGATTTCGGGGGCGTCGGGACCGTGGACGATGATGACGCGGGCGGGCTTCCGGTCGGCAAGCAACTGCCGCAGATCGGGGCTCAGCTCCGGGCCGGTCGCGGTGGCTTGGTGGTGTCCGTGGCACCACAGGATCAGCGCGTCAAGGGGGCTGGCGCAGAGGAGCCAGTCGCCTCCGGCCGTGAGCCCGGCCGCATTGAACAGGCCGCGCTCGGCACCCGGCAGCAGCAGGGCGCGGGGCGTGGCCGTTTGGGCGAGTCGGTAACCCCAGAGTTGGACGACCTGCCCCGTCGGGTCCGTTAGCGGGAAGACTAGGCAGCCGTTCAGGTGCTCGTGTCCGCTGTCGGCGCGGAACACCCCGAGCGATTGCAGGCGCACCCGCAGCGCCCGACCTTCGGGCATTACGGCCAGGGCCGCCCCGAGGGTGCGGTTGGCGAAGCCCAGCCGGTGAACCGTGGCGGCCTCGGCACGGCCGAGACCGGCGGCGGCCAAAAACTGCCGCGCCGCGAGATCGGACGCGAACGCGGTGTGATAGGCATCCGCCACCCAGGTGAGCAGGGCGGTGTCGGTTGTCTCGCCGCCGGTTGGCGGCAGAGAGGAAGAGACATGCGGACGCGATGAATGAATAGCCATGGATGAATGGGGTTGAACCGTCGTGGACCTTGTCGCGCCGTTTCAACGGCCGCGGTCTGCGGGCGATCCTGGCCCGGTCAGACTCTTCGGTCCCCATTCATGGGGCAGGTGGGGCACTTCAGTGCGTCGAGGATGAAGCTACTGCGTTTCCCGCCGTCGTCAACCGGGGAGACGGGATTGGCGCGGGACCGGGAGGCGGCTCCAGCTTCGGGGGCCTCCGCCGCCTCCCGCCCGCATGTTTTCAACGGGAACGGACGGTAACCCGAGTCTTCATTTCACAGACAGATTGCGCGACCAAGCAGCAGATGAGCACCAGCCAATGAGCACCTCATGCGGCAAGCTATGGTGAGCATGCAGACCTGATTTTGACGCCCCATCAAGAAACACGGGCTCAAATCGCACGGCGAAAATGAACCAGGCCTAAATTGATCGCAGGACCGACCAACGGACGAACCGTCACCTACGCGGTGAACCTTCTACCTATAAAAGTCGGAACACGCCACCCCTAGCGTCCGCTACGATTCCGCTACTCCACCACCACTCGACCACCACTCCGCCACCACTACTGAAAATGGACTAGGCAGGCCACATGAGCCGGACACACGCCCAAGGCCGGACTAATCGGCTCCGCCGATAGGCATCGCAATGCGATGCCGTCACTCGGCGACGCTAGAAAACAAATGCTCAAGCCAATCAGTGGCTTGGTGGCTCAATGAGCCTGCTCACCACTTCGCTGCGATTCTTCAAACGAGTAATCAATTCCGCCCCTATACTTAGAAGCTGCTCGATTGACCCATTCCCGACCGAATCACACGGAATTTCAACCTCATGATTCCCGCCTACCGTCAGAATGCTAACCTTGATGGGCGTGCCTGCGGAATGGGCATCAAGGCGAGACTTTGCGGTTGAATCCAATTTCTGGGCCTGCACCAAGAGGGCACGAATAATTCCGTGGATGCTATGGTCCGGAATGTTCCAAGAAAGCACCTTTCCGGTAAAATTCAGATACCGCGCCGTGCCGTCATCATAGGCTGCCAGCACATCAGCTCCTCCGGGCATCGGAACCTGTAAAACAACCCCTTGTATCTTGGAGGCCAACTCTATGTTGGGCTGAACACCGATTTGTCTCAAGGCCCTCCAACTCCAGAGGAGAACGCGTGTCTCGATGCTTTTCGCTGACACGAGTTCGGTGAGCACCGCTGCCCCCTCCCCCTTTCTATCTTCGCGCAAACACCGTTCGGCTTCTTTCAACCGCATCCATAGCTCCCGCGATACGCCTTCCTCATCGTATCCAGCCACCCCCGCCAATAGGTCGGTCAGTGATTGATCCGCAAAGAGCAGCTTCGTGAAGCGTCCAATGTCCGGCATGGTCAGTCGAACTCAAAGCGGACGCCGAGAAAACGCAGCGCGGTCTCAACATTACCCGCTATTCGATCCCGCTTTGATTCGTCGATTGGCTCCTGATCAAATGGGGGCTGCCATGATTTAATCGCGCTAACTGAAACGAGCAGTTCATGCTCGCCTGATAACATCTCTCCAGGAATGACAAGTTCATGGCTGCCTTCGTAGTAATGAAGGTTAAAAGGATTTCTCATCCACAGAGAAAATCCTGTGTCGCTCTGAACACGATTCGCGCCGATTTTAGAAAGCGTCATCGTCCAGTATAGATTGTAGTCGTTTTTTCGGTGCGGACGGCATCTTTGACGATGATTTTTGTGACATTCGGATTCTGCATCAAGAGCGGTTTTTCAACGGTCTGCCAAACGCTACCCGGATTAGAGCCTCCGACGAAGGCTGTCACTTCACCTGAAGCTCCCCGCGCAAAGTCTGCTGATGCTGCACGCCAAGCGTCGATTCCCGCGCCTTGGGCTTCGAGCGCCCGACCCGTGGTCGTCATCTCCAATGTGGTCTGTCCAGTTGCTTCGGCGAATGCCTCCGCCGCCGCACGATTTGCGCCCTGACGGCCAGACCAGAAGACACGGCCCAACGAACTTTCGGTGGCGACACTGCCCGCGAGGGATGCGGCTCGCGCCTCGAGACCAGCGGCAGCAGCTTCGGGGGCCAAGATTGTTGCCGTATGGAGTGCTAGCGCCCCTCCTACATTGCCAATGGCGCGGCCCGGGCCGGCAGGATCGCCGCCAGCATCCACGATGCTTTCTGTCGCCGTCGCACGAATGCTGCTCGTGGCAGATGCGTGCGCTTTGTCGATTACCGGATTAAGCAGGAGTGACCCGCCCGGCTGACTTGCTGCGAGCATCTTGGCGGTGCCTTGGGCTGTATCCGCCGCAGCGAGAGCCGCACCCTCTACAGCAGCAGTGGGCAACGCCTTCAGCTGCTTGTCTGTGTATTGACCGGCTTCCAGGACATTCTTTGTTGGAGCACCACCCGGAATACTGTCCGCTTGTTCATTCTGGACCGAATTCTGGTCCACGTCATTTTCATGCAGGGATTTTACTGCCGCCCATGCTTCGGAGATCTTTTTCCAGATGCTTTTCTTTTCCTCATCGTCATACTCGCTGAAACCAGTCGGATCGACTGACGAAAGGGGATTGTTCCGGACATACGAATACCGGTTATAGCTCTGTAAACTGTCAGGATACTGCACCACCACGTCCGCACTCAGAAACCTCCCCAGCAGCGGATCGTAGATGCGTCCGTTCATGTGAACGAGGCCGAGGTCTTCTGTCATCCGGCCTCCGCCGAGGCTGTCGGTTGGCCCGACATTCGGGTCCAGTTGGGCAAAAATCGCGTGCACGGGCTGGGCGCACAAAGTCAGAATGCCGAGGCAAGCGAGAACTGCTTTAGTGAATTTCATAGGTGGGGAGCGACGCAAGGTGCAGGCGTAATGCGGTCCGAGAAAAATTGGACGGGTAACAGCGTACGGCGGTCTCGTACGCGTGGGTCGCTTCCGCGTGCCGGTTGTTGGCCCGCAGACAAGCTCCTCGGGCGATCAGGAAGTGCATCAGCTCCCGTTTGCGGGAGAACGATTCCAGCAGACCGAGATACTCAATTCGGGCGTCATCAAGCTTCAGAGGGAACTGCCGATAGTGGGCGTCGTCGTAGATGGCGCATCCGTTCTGGCTGCCCTCGAAGTTGAACCTGCCACCGCCACCGTCCCAGCGCACGAAGAAATGCAGGAGGGTATTGCTCAGGGAGAGCGGATAACCCAGCCGCCGCCCCAAGGCGGTCCAGAAAACCGGCAGCGAGGAGCATGTGCCCATGCGGGGCTGACGTTGGAGCAGTCCGTGGAGGAAGATGTCGCGCGAGTCCCGGAAAAACACGTCGTCGGACGAGAGATTGTCGGGCGTCTCGATCCGGTCCGAGTTGTAGCGGACGCCGTAGCGCTGCACGGCGAAGGTCACCAGGCACAGGGCGCGAAATTGGCCCTCGCTGTGACCGTATCCGCCGGGATTACGGCCGAACATGGGCAGGTTGGCCTGGGTGTTGGCCCACACGAAGCCGGCGATCTCGTCGAGAGATCGCAGGCAGGCGGAAATATCCAGAGACTCGGAGCCGTTCAGGCCTTGTGCACAGACCAGATTCAGGTAGGCCGTGTCGTATCCCGCCAGATCCTCCTCGGTCAGACCCGCGAGATAAGAGAGTTGCTCGTCCACGGTGGCGAATTTGGACGTCTCCTTCGCCGAAGCGAAGGGGAGGACAAGCAGCCACAGGCTGAGCGCGAGAATCCCGGTTGGGAATTCAGCTCGTCGCTGACTGCATGGAACATCCGGCCACATACGGGGTGAGTGGAGACAAGGACACCGTCAACATCCGCGGCCCTTCGGATGTCGCCTGTTGGCGAGCGGAAGCCTGTCTTGGCAAAGATGGGTGCGTCAAACGCCCTGAATACCTCAAAAGGGCTATTCCAAAGAATGGAGGCGGGATTCGGCGACCCGCCCTACAGCGAATAGAGCCTTATTCGCTCTTGTTGTAGTTCACGTAACCCTCGGTGAGGTCGCTCGCGAGCAGACGGAACGACGCCTTTCCGAGGTGCAGGTTGAGCGTGATGGTGAAGCGCTTCGCCTTCACGATCTCCTTCCACTTCGGCTTGAGCTCGGGGTGCGGCTTGCCGGCGGTCATCGCGGGCGTGTCGTTGTAGAGGATGTCGAGCTTGGCCTCGACCAGCTTGGCCCCCGCGTAACCGGCGGCGTCGGCGAGCCGGCCCCAGTTGGGGTCCTCGCCGAACCAGGAGGATTTCACGAGAAGCGAGTTGCCGATCGCGCGCGCGATCTTCTCGGCGTCCTCGCTGGAGGCCGCGCCCTGGACCTTCAGCTCGACGACCTTGGTGATCTTCTCGCCGTCGGACACGATCTTCTCGGCGAGCACCTCGCAGGCCTTCCAGACGGCCTCGGCGAACAGCACGCGCAGTTCGCGCGGGCTCTTGTCACCGACGCTGACGCCGGAGTGGCCGTTGGCCAGCATGAGCACGGTGTCGTTGGTGCTCATGTCGCCGTCCACCGTGATGCAGTTGAAGGTGCCTGAAACCGCCTCGGAAAGCGTCTTCTGCAGGAAGCTGCGCGGCACGGAAAAATCCGTGGCGAGAAAGGCCAGCATCGTGGCCATGTTGGGCTGGATCATGCCCGCGCCCTTGGCGATGCCGGAGACGAAATGCTTCTTGCCGTCGTAGGTGAAGCTGACCGTGACGGTCTTCGGTTTGGTGTCGGAAGTCAGGATGGCGCCCGCGGCCTTTTTGCCGTGATCCGGCGTGCGGCCCTTCTCGGTGACGATGCGTTCGAGTCCCTTGAGGAGCTTCGGCATGGGCAGCGGCTGGCCGATGCGGCCGGTGGAGCACACGAAGAACTGCTCGGGCTTGAGGTTGAGCGAGGCGGCGATGCGCTGCGCGGTGGCCTGCGCGTCCTTGAGGCCCTCGGGGCCGGTGCAGGCGTTGGCGTTGCCGGAGTTGGCGACGATGCCGTGGAAAGGCCCGCCGTTGGCGAGGTTCTTCTGGCAGAGCAGCACCGGGGCGGCCTTGACCTGGTTGGTCGTGAACGTGCCCGCGGCGGTGCAGGGGCGGAGCGAGAACAGCAGCGCGAGGTCGAGACGCTTGAGGTCGTTCTTGTCGCGGATGTCGCAGGCGACGCCCGCGGCCTCGAAGCCGGGCACGTCGGTGATGCCGGCGCTGTCGGGGGCGACGACCATGGCGGAATTCGGACTGCGGAGGGCGGATTGGGGGGCGGACATTGTGGCGGAGGAGAGTTGCAAGAAAGACGCAGGCGGCTCAGCGGCCCGCCAAAGGCGTCGGATCCCGACGGTCGCAGCAGGAACGGGAACCTGGAGAAGAGCGTTTCACGACAGGCGAATCATGTCGTATTCAAACCAGCCCCGCCGTCTCGGGCAGGCCCAGCCACAGATTCATGATCTGCACGGCCTGGCCGCTGGCGCCCTTGACGAGGTTGTCCACCGCGGAGGTGATGACGAAATTGCCCGTGCGGGCATCGTGCACGGCGGACAGGTCGAGCCGGTTGGTGCCGGTGACGTGGGCGGAATCGGGCGTCTCGCCGGAGGCGAGGATCGAGACGAAAGGCCGGCCGGCGTAGGCCGCCTTCCATGCCGCGTAGAGCGATTCGATGGTCGCCCCCGGGGCGGCGGGGACGGTCGTCGTCGTGATGATGCCGCGACGCATCGGGGCAAGGTGCGGGTTGAACTGCACGACGATCTTCGCGCCGGCGAAGCCCGACAGCTGCTCCTCGATCTCGGCGAGGTGGCGGTGCTTGACGAGGCCGTAGGCCTTCGCGCTCTCGGCGCGCTCGGCGAAGAGGTACTGCTCCTCGGCCTTCTTGCCGGCGCCGCTGACACCGGAGAACGAATTCACGACGATGTGCTCCTTCGCCACGACGCCGGCCTTGAGCAGCGGCGCGAGCGGCACGATGACGCTCGTCGGGTAGCAACCGGGCGCGGCCGCGAGCTTGATCTCGGCCTTCCATTTCGGATCCGTGAGCTCGGGGAGGATGAAGCGCGCCTCGGGCAGCAACTCGGGCGCATGGTGGTGGCCGTAGTACTTCTCGTAGGTCGCGAGCCCGGCCACGCGGAAGTCGGCGCTGAGATCCACGACCTTGCGGCCGGCAGGCACGAGGGCCTTGGCGAAATCGGCCGCGGCGCCGTGCGGCAGAGCGAGGAACCAGAGATCGACGTCTTCACGGGCGGCGACGCTCGCGGCGTCGGAGTCGCTGAACTTCAGCCCCTCGGCCGCGGTGCCGCGGAGCGCGGGGATGACCTGCGACACCGGTTTGCCGGCGTGCTGCCGTGAGGTGACCGCCGTCAGGCGGACCGACGGGTGCCCGAGGAGGAGTTTGACGAGAACTTCGCCGGAGTAACCCGACGCGCCGACGATGCCGACATTCATGTAAGTGAGCGGAGAGGGTTAAGAATTCCTGCGGGGGAATCGAGAAGTTTCCGTATCCGGGGACACCAAAGAAAAAGCGGAGGCCGCGAGGCGCTCCGCTTGGGTGAGTCTGTTTCCGGTCCGGGCGCTTTAGCGCTTGGAGAACTGGAAGCGCTTGCGGGCGCCGGGCTGGCCGGCCTTCTTGCGCTCTTTCTCGCGGGGGTCACGGGTGAGGTGACCGGCCTTCTTGAGGCTGACGCGGAGCTCGGGATTGAACTTGAGGAGGGCGCGGGCGATGCCGTGGGCGACGGCGCCCGACTGGCTGCTGATGCCGCCGCCGGCGACGTTCACGGAGACATCGAACTTGTCCTTGCTGTCGGCGGTGACGAGCGGGGCGATGGCGCGGCGCACGAAATTCTCGTGGGTGAAGTAGGTCTCGAACTTGCGGTCGTTGACGGACAGCTGGCCGGAGCCGGCGACGAGGCGGACGCGGGCCGTGGAGGTCTTGCGGCGGCCGGTGCCGAGGTAAACAGAGGTTTCAGCGCTCATGGAGGGACGTTAGATCTTGACGGGATTCTGGGCCTCGTGGTCGTGGGCGGCGCCCGGGAACACGCGCAGCTTGGTCAGCATCTTGTCGGCCAGGCGGTTCTTCGGGAGCATGCCCTTGACGGCCTGCTTGATGATGAATTCGGGCTTCTTGGCGCGAACGTCGGTGAGCTTGCGGTACTTCTCGCCGCCGACGTAGCCGGAGAACGACATGTATTCGGTGACCTCTTCCTTTCTGCCGGTGAGGACAACCTTGCTCGCGTTGATGACGACAACGTAATCACCGGTATCGACGTGGGGCGTGTAAGTGGGCTTGTGACGGCCGCGGAGGATGTTGGCGGCTTTAACGGCGAGACGGCCCAGCACCTTGCCTTCGGCATCGATCAGATACCACTTGGGCTGCACGGTCTCTTTCTTGGCCAGATAGGTTTTCATTTGCGGAAAGGGGCCCAAGGGAAAGAGTCGCTCCACCCCTGTCAACACCCAAGCTTTCACATTTTGGAGGTGTTTCGCACGAATTGGAGTTCTGCGCGCGGCTGATGAGTCGGAAAAGGGCCGGTTATTCACAATTTGGCCGAGAAAGCGGGTTTGTTTTTGCGGCTGACCTTCCCACAGTCGTTTTCATGACGTCACAGCGCCTTGTCCTTGCCGCCGGCCTGTTGGGATTTGTCGGGGTCGCCTTGGGGGCCTTCGGTGCCCATGGCCTGAAAGCCACCTTGGAAGCCGGCCATCAGCTCGAAAACTGGAAAACGGCCGTTTTTTACCAATTGATCCATGCCGTGGCCCTTCTGGCGCTGTCACAAAAGACCTCGGCCAACCCCAAAATCGGGGGATGCTGGCTCGCCGGAGTCGTTTGCTTTTCGGGTTCGCTCTATTGGATCGCCTTGGGCGGGCCGGTGAAACTGCTCTGGCCAGTCACCCCGCTCGGCGGACTGTTCCTGCTCGCCGGCTGGGCGCTCCTGATCGTGTCGGCACTGCGCAAAAACCCCGCATGAAGATTCCTCCCTCCCTGCTCGCCGCCCTGGCCGCCCTGCGTTCCGCGGGCGGACGGCCGCGGCTGGTCGGCGGATGCGTGCGCGACTGGCTGCTCGGATTGGATCCCAAGGATTTCGACATCGAGGTCTACGGGCTGGATTACGAAGCCTTGGGACGGGCGCTGGCCGCATTCGGGCCGACCGACCTCGTGGGCCGCAGTTTCGGCGTGCTGAAGGTGCGCATCGAGGGCGTCGAATACGACTTCAGCCTCCCGCGCCGCGAATCGAAGACCGGAGCCGGACATCGCGGCTTCGCCGTCACCCCCGATTCCATGCTCACCGAGGCCGAGGCGGCGGCACGCCGGGATTTCACGGTCAACGCCATCGCCTACGATCCGCTGGAAGACCGCCTGCTCGATTTCCACGGCGGAGCCGACGACCTGAAAAAGAAGGTGCTGCGGCACACGAGCGCGGCGTTCACCGAGGACCCGTTGCGCGTGCTGCGGGCCTTCCAGTTCGCCGCGCGGTTCGAGTTCACGCTCGCGCCCGAGACCGTCGCGCTTTGCCAGAGCATCCGCGACACCTACGCCGAACTCGCCGTGGAACGCGTGTGGGGCGAATGGGACAAGTGGGCGCTGAAAGCCGCCAAACCCTCGCTCGGCCTCGCCGTGCTGAAACAGACCGGCTGGCTGAAACACTTCCCCGAAATCGCCGCGCTCGACGGCATGCCGCAGGAGCCGGAATGGCATCCCGAGGGCGACGTGTTCGTGCATACCGGCCACTGCCTCGACGCGCTCGTGACGCTCGACTCTTGGCGCGAGGGCGCGCCGGGCACGCGCCGCGTGCTTTCCTTTGCGGTGCTCGCGCATGATTTCGGCAAGGCCGTGACCACCAAGCAGGCCGAGCGCCGGGGCAGGCTGCGCTGGACCAGCCCCGAGCACGAAGCCGCCGGCGGCCCGTTGACCGAAACCTTCCTGCAGCGCATCGGCGCGCCGCATGATCTCGTCGAATTCGTGCGCCCGCTGGTCGTGAACCACCTGCTGCATCACGACGGCCCGTCCGAATACCGCGACACCACCGTGCGCCGGCTCGCCCGCAAGGTCGCCCCCGCCACGCTCGACGAGCTCATGGCGGTCATGCGCGCCGACCATCTGGGGCGGCCGCCCTTGATCTCGGCCGAAACCGAGCGGCGTCTCGGCTTCCTGCGGCTCGCCGCCCAGAAGCTCGCGCTCGAACACGCCGCGCCCAGGCCGATCATGCTCGGCCGGCACCTGATTTCCCTCGGTTGCCCTCCGGGGCCGCACTTCAAGCCCGCCCTCGACGCCGCGTTCGAATCGCAGCTCGACGGCGCGTTTTATGACGAAGCGGGCGGCATCGAGTGGATGAGAAACTATTTACGCGCCCACCCGGAGGCCGTAAAATCAACCCCTCCACGCCATGAACCAACTCGACCAGCTTAAGCAGTTCACCACGGTCGTCGCCGACACCGGTGACTTCGCCAGCATGAAGCAGTTCGCGCCGCGCGACGCGACGACGAATCCCAGCCTCATCCTCAAGGCCGCCGCCATGCCCGACTACGCGTGGCTCATCGACCAGTCCATCAAGGACGCCGGCGCCGCCGCCACCACGGAACAGGTGATCGACCGCCTGCTCGTGCTCTTCGGCCGGGAGATCCTCAAGATCGTGCCCGGCCGCGTCTCCACCGAGGTGGACGCGCGCCTGTCGTTCGACCGCGAGGGCTCGATCGCCAAGGCCCGCGAGATCATCTCGCTCTACGAAAAAGCCGGCACCCCGCGCGAGCGCATCCTCATCAAGATCGCCTCGACCTGGGAGGGCATCAAGGCCGCCGAGCAGCTCCAGAAGGAAAAGATCAACTGCAACCTCACGCTGCTGTTTTCGTTCCCGCAGGCCGTCGCCTGCGCCGACGCAGGCATCCAGCTCATCTCGCCGTTCGTCGGCCGCATCCTCGACTGGTACAAGAAAAGCACCGGCAAGGACTACGCCGCCGCCGAGGATCCGGGCGTGCAGTCCGTCACGCAGATCTACACCTATTACAAGAAATTCGGCTACAAGACGGAGGTCATGGGCGCGTCGTTCCGCAACCGCGGCGAGATCACCGAACTCGCCGGCTGCGACCTGCTCACCATCGCGCCGTCCCTGCTCGGCGAACTCCAGGCCAGCAACGAACCGCTCGTGCGGAAACTCGACCCGGCCGCCGCAAAGGACTCCGACCTGAAGAAGGTGTCCTTCGACGAGAAGAGCTTCCGCTTCGCGCTCAACGACGACGCCATGGCGACCGAGAAGACCGCCGAGGGCATCCGCCTGTTCTCGGCCGACATCGTGAAGCTCGAGCAGCTGGTCGCGAAGAAGCGCGGCTGACCGCAGGTCCGTCGCAAACATCCACCCAAGGGCCGGCATGCGCCGGCCCTTTTTCGTGGCCCGGATCGGAAGGCCGTGCCACGTCATTTCACAGGTTGCGCGCCAACGCCGTCGCCGCCTCAATCGCCCGCGATGATCCGCGCCTTCCAGTGGGATCTCGCCCGCCAGGTCGAGCGTCCCGACGTCCTCAAGAAACTGCTCCCCCGCTACGCGCGTTGGGGCTACGAGGAACTTTACCTGCACCTGGAAGACGCCGTCCACTACCCCGGCCTGCCCGGCATCGGCCGGGACGACGCCTACACCTACGAAGAACTGGGCGAGCTGGTGCTGGCCGCCGCGCAATGCGGCATCCGCGTCGTGCCGATCGTCAATCTGCTCGGGCACACGCAATACCTCGTCAAACACCCGGAACTGCGCGACCTGAACGAACTGCGCGACGACCGCGGCGACCCGCTGGTGAGCGGCCAGATCTGTCCGCTGCACCCGCGCCTGCACGAGGTGGCCGGGAAGCTCCTGCGCGATCTGGCGCCGTATTGCACGGCCGGCAAAGTGCACGTCGGCCTCGACGAATCGTTTCACCTCGGCAAGTGCCCGCGCTGCCGGGAGGAGGTCGCACGCCTCGGCCTCGCCGGGCATTTCGCCGGCCACGTCAACCGGCTGCACCAGCTGGTGGGCGGACTCGGCCTGCAAATGGGCATCTGGGCGGACATGCTGTATTTCGTGCCCGAGGCGATCCCGCAGCTCCCGGCGGGAATCACGGCCTACGACTGGTATTATTATCCATTCAACCGGAAGCCACGGGTGGAATTCTTCAACTTCGCCGGACGCGACCTGCATCCGGCGCTGAAGAAGCAGGGCATCCGCTACTATGGCTGCCCGATGAACGGCGCGTTCCGCTACGAACCGCTGCCCGTGTATGGAGACCGGCTCGCCAACATCCGCTCGTGGTGGCAGCGTTGCCAGGCTGTGAAAGCCGACGGCCTGCTCGTCACCTCCTGGGAAGCCTACCGGCTGGCGCTTGAAACCACGACCGTGGTGGACGCCGCCGCCGCCAACCTCTGGCTGGAACCCGGCCACGACGACGCCACCAGCATGCTCACGCGCGGCTTGGAACGGGCGCTCGACTCGAGAAACGCCCGTGAACAGGCGCGCCTCCTGCTTTCCGCCGACAGCCACGCCTTCGCCGGCTACGCCCGCTGGCAGATCAACGACCGCTGGGATACCTTCGCGAGCGAGGAGTCGGTCACCCCTTATGCGGCGGAGGTCCGCTTTTTCGAGCGCGCGATGGCGGAAACTTATGACTGGCCTGCGGCGTTTTCCGCGAGCCTGGCCTTCCGGTTATACCTCGCCCAACGGGATGTTTTCGTCCGGCAGGCAGCGCGCGATGTTTTCCGCTGGCGCCGGCTGTGGGCGAAAGGCGCCCGGGTGCCACTCGCCCGCGCCCTGACCCAGGCGCTGGCGAACGCCCGGACGTTCGCGCGCCACCGGGTCGAGGCCAAACGGGCCGCCCGCGCCATGTGGATACGCACCCGCGACCGTCGGCGAAATGGCCAGAACGAGGCTTTGCTGGAAGCTGACCGCAAACGCCTGAACGACTGGATTGCCTGGTTGAAGCAGGCTGCGCGACACCCTGAAATCCTCCCGTTCGCCACGCCGGTTTGCGGCTCTTGGCAATTATGTTTCAACGTGATCAATTTCGCCCCCTGCGTGCAGAAAGTCATTGTTGAAAAACAGGAAGCGAACGGAGAGTGGGCCGAGATCGCGGGTCGCTATACGATCGAATTCCGAGCGTCCGCCGCCCGGCCTCGTGCCCGTATCGTGCGGCCGTTCAGCGTGCCGGTTGCCACGTCGGACACCGTGCTGCGCGTGCGCTTGACTGGGGTCGGTCAGATCAGGATCGGGCGGGCCTACCTCACGGATGGCGTCGCGCTGCGTCCCTTGCTGAAGGCCCAGCAAACCAAGCTCCTTGGCCGGCCCGCACCGAAGCACGGCCTGCCCGCTCTCTCAGCCAGCGGAACACGTTGCGAGTGGAGATTGGGCGCCAAGTGACTGGTGTTTATGGCTATTAATAGAGGATGAGCGGTTACGTTTTTGCGCCGAAACGGCAAAATTTCGGGTTGAATGTATGACACAGCCCTGATTCAGTTTTTTTGAACACATTACAGAGTGGCCGCCGCAAAGCGGCATTCTGTCCTAACACAACACACTACTACTAACTATGAACGCTCGTTCCGTTAGGAATAACGGGGTGCTTCATGCACTCACGCGCATTCGCCATTTGGCGGGTGCTTTCACCATGGCATCCGCCGTGGCCCTCACCTTCTCGGTGAGCCCCACGTCGGTCTACGCCCAGCAGACTGTTGGCTCGGTCTATGGCAAGGCCTCTGCTGGCTCCAGCGTAACGGCCGAAAGCCTGGAAACCGGTGCCAAGCGCACCGTAACAGCCGGCTCGGATGGCTCCTACCGCATCGGTGCCCTGCCTCCCGGCAATTACAAGGTCACTTTCAACGATGGTGGCAATACGGTGTCCAAGGACGTCTCCGTCTCCATCAATTCGAACACCCTTGTCACCAGTGGTAATGAGGTTCTCGAACTTGAGAAATTCGTGGTCGGTGGCCTTTCCGTAAATCCGATCGATTTCGGAAATACCGAAACCGTCACGGTCTTCAACGTGAAGACCCTTGATCTGCTTCCCGTGGCCCGTAACCCCACGTCGGTCGCTCTGCTGGCCCCTGGCACCACCCTCGGTGACACCGCCTTCGGCGATCCTTTCAACGGCAACCTGGTGTCCTTCGCCGGTGCCTCGGTCGCAGAAAACGCCTACTTCATCAACGGATTCAATGTCAGCAACTTCCGAAACGGCCTTGATCCGGCAAACATCCCGTTCGATTTCTATAATCAGTTCGAAATCAAAACGGGTGGCTATGGTGCCGAATTCGGTCGCTCGACCGGTGGCGTGATCAATGCCACCACGAAAAGCGGCTCCAACGAGTACCATGCTGGTGCAAATTTCTATTTCCAGCCTGACGCAGGCCGCAAAAATGCACCCAACTCCTTCTACACCAATGCTAATGGTGTTTTGACCCCGCTGGCGTTCAACAGCGCGGATTACTGGCAGGAATGGGATGCCAACGTCTGGGCCAGCGGCCCGATCTGGAAGAACAAGGTGTTCTTCTATGGCCTCTACAATGCCCGAAACCGTGAACGTGAGGATGCGATCACGAACGGCACCCGCATGCTTCATCGTTCGATCGATGACCCGTTCTATGCGGTCAAGATCGATATCACGCCCTTTGACGGTCACCGCTTTGAATACACCGGTTTCCAAGACAAGTCGCGACAGACCGACCACGAGTACGACTTCGACTACCAGACCGGCGTCGTGAGCGGCACGCCCGCCATCAACTACTACGATCGCGGCGGCCGCACCCACATCGGCAAGTACAGCGGCGTGTTTTTCGACAAGCTGCAGGTCTCGGCCATGTTCGGCAAGAGCACGCAGGACCGCACCGACAGTGGCTCCGAAGACGCCAAACCCTTCATCTATGACGGTCGCTCTGGCAGCCTTGTTTACATCCAAGGCAACCCGAACCTCCTGATTGCCGCCGCTCGTGACCAGCGCAAGGCCACCCGCTTCGACGTTGAGTATCCCATTGAGCTGTGGGGCAACCACCGCCTGCGCGCCGGCTTCGATCGCGAAGACAACAAGTCCGAGGATCTTTCCTACTACTCCGGTGGCATTTACTACCGTTACTACGCGATCCCCGGCTCCGGCCAGATCAACGGTGCGACCGTTCCGACTCCGAACGTCGGCGCCGTCCGCGCCCGCGTCTATGAGAATGGCGGTTCATTCCAAGTGAAGTCCGACGCCTGGTACATTGAAGACAACTGGAGTCTTCTCAACGATCGCCTGAACCTCCGTATCGGCCTCCGCAACGAGTCCTTCGAGAACCTCAACGGCGAAGGCAACACCTTCATCGAGGTAACCGATCAGAAGGCTCCACGCATCGCCGCCTCCTACGATCTCTTCGGCGACAAGAAGACCAAGGTCTCCTTCAACTACGGCCGCTATCACCTGCCGATCGCCTCGAACACCAACGTCCGTCTGGCCGGTGGAGAGCTCTTCACCGAAGAATACTTCGCACTGACCTCGGTCAACGCCGATGGCACTCCGGTAATCGGTGCCAAGATCGGCGGCACCAACACGTTCTCCGACGGCTCCGTCAAGGACCGCCGTGCCATCGTGGACATGGATATCAAGCCGATGTACCAGGACGAATTCATGGTCGGCATCCAGCATGCCCTCAACAAGGACGTCTCCATTGGAACGCGCTTCACCCACCGCATCATCAGCGGCACCGCCATCGACGACATGATCGTCGACCATGCCCTGACCGCCTGGGCTCAGCAAAACGGCTTCGGTGGCTTTAATGCCGAGGGGTTGCACGCCTATGTGCTCTCCAACCCTGGCCGCGACATCCACATGTTCTGGGACTTCAACGAAAACGGCACCCTCGAAGCCAACGAGGAAGCCCTGCTCACGTCCGAAATGCTCGGTTATCCGAAGGCGTCCCGTATGTACTACGCCCTTGAGCTTTACGTGGAGAAGGTCTGGGACGGCAAGTGGAGCGCTTCGTTCTCCTATACTTGGTCGCAGTCTTACGGTAACTACGAAGGCCAGGTCCTCTCTGATAACGGACAGGACGACGCCGGTATCACCATTCTGTTCGACAGCCCGATGGCGACCGAAAACACCTATGGCTTCCTTCCCAATGATCGCCGTCATCAGTTCAAGGCCTTCGGATCCTACTCCCTCACCTCTGAGCTGAGCATTGGTAGCAGCATCCTTCTGGCCTCCGGTCGTCCGATCAACCGCATCGGCTGGCGCAATGATCCGGTCCGCGGTGCGACGAGCAACGACTACTTCGCGGTTCCCCGCGGCACGGTCGGCACCACCGACTGGGTGTTCAACACCAACCTGTCGCTCATCTACCGCCCGAAGTGGGCCAACAACCGGGTAACCTTCTCCTTGGACGCTTTCAACGTGCTCAATGGCAAGGCCGTTACCGAGGTCGTTGAAACCTATCAGAATGCCTCCGGCGGTACTGACTACTCGTACGGCACCCCCTCCTCCTGGCAGCGTCCGCGCTACTTCCGTCTCTCGGCCAACTTCGAGTACTAAACCGAAGTCAGCCGCCTGACCTTCCAACTCCCGCTCGCAAGGGCGGGAGTTTTTTTATGCCCCGTGTGTGGCACCCGCAGCAACGACGCCCTGTGAAGGCGAAACACGCAAAGTCCGCCCCAAGCGGACCGACGCCGGAAAATCCATCGGACGCCGGCCCAGCCGGCTCGGCGTCAGCGGATCAAAGCAGCCTTCGCCACCCGCGCACTGGCCAGCGCCGCTTCCACATCGTCGGCGAGCACGTTGAAATGCCCCATCTTGCGCCCGGGACGCGCCTCGGCCTTGCCGTAAAGATGCAGGTGCGTGCCCGGCCGCGCCTGCAACGCCGCCCAGTCGGGTTCGCCCTTCGTCCAAGCATCGCCCAGGATGTTCACCATCACCACGGGGGATTTCAGCTCCGGCTTCACCAGCGGCAGCCCGCAGATCGCCCGCACCTGCTGCTCAAACTGCGAGACCGTGCACGCATCCATGGTGTAGTGGCCGCTGTTGTGCGTGCGCGGGGCCAGCTCGTTGACCAGCACCGCACCGGAGCGGGCCACGAAAAACTCCACGCCCATGACACCGACCAGACCGATCTTCTCCGCGATCTCCTTGGCCATCGCCTCGGCGCGGGCCGACACCACGGGATCCACGCGCGCCGGCACGATCGAAAAATCCAGGATGTGGTTCGTGTGGATGTTCTCCGCCACAGGAAACACCTCCATCGAGCCGGCAGCCGAACGCGCCACCACGGCCGAAACTTCGCAGGTGAAGTCCACGAACTGCTCGATGACAACCGGCTGGCCCGCAAAACGCCGCTCGGCCGCCGCCACGTCGGCTTCCGCCATCACCTTGAGCTGGCCCTTGCCGTCGTAGCCGAAGTCCGCGGTCTTCACCACGCAGGGCACGCCGACCTCACGGATGCCCGCGACCAGGTCGCCACCTGCCGCCACCTCGGCGAAGCGCGCGTGCGGAAATCCGTTTTGGCGCAGCCAGTTCTTTTCGCGCGACCGGTTCTGCGCCGTCGCCAGCACATTCCAATGCGGCCGCAGCTGCGTCAGGCCCTCGATGGCGCGCAGCGGAGCGGACGGCACGTTTTCGAACTCGTAGGTCACCGCGTCGCATTCGCGGGCAAACGCCGACAATGCGGCGATGTCCCCATAGGAAGCGTTGACCTCCTTGTGCGAGACCGCGCCGGCCGGGCAGTTCGCCTGCGGCTCGAAAACGTGCATACGATAGCCCATCCTCACCACCGCCTGCGCCAGCATGCGACCGAGCTGGCCGCCGCCGAGCACACCGAGGGTCTTGCCGGCCGGGATCACCTGCGACTCGCTCACGGCAGTCTGGTTTTCAGCACCTTCTGCGTCTGGGTGCTGCGGAATTTCTTCCACTCGCGTTGCGTGCGGGCGTCGCTCTGGGCCAGCAGCGAGGCGGCGAAAAGCGCGGCGTTGATCGAACCGGCCTTGCCGATGGCAAAGGTCGCCACCGGCACACCACCGGGCATCTGCGCGATCGAAAGCAACGAATCCAGTCCCTTCAGCGTCTTCGACTCCACCGGCACACCGAGCACGGGCAGGGTCGTCAGCGAGGCGGTCATGCCCGGGAGGTGGGCGGCGCCACCGGCCCCCGCGATGATGACCTTGAGTCCGCGCTTCTCGGCGCTTTCGGCGTAGCTGACCATCAGTTTCGGCGTGCGGTGCGCGCTGACGACGCGCTTCTCATACGGAATCCCCAAGGCATCCAGCGTTGCCGCGGCATGCTGCATCGTCTCCCAATCCGAGGAGCTGCCCATGATGATTCCGACCAGTGCTTTCGCCATAGGCTACAAGGCTGTAGGGGATAAACGGCGGCCTCGGCAATCAGGAATATGCCCCGCCCGGCAATCGTTCTCCTACTGCTGATCGTTCTCTCCTCACCCCGGCCAGGAGAACGAGAAAGATCAGGAGTAAGAGAACGAGCACTCAGAGCAACGACGTGCCTTTCGGCACCCGTACGATCGTCGTGCCGGCGATCTTGTCGTGCCAGCTCTGCTTCTCATCGTCGAAGGCCACCCAGATGAAACCGAGGCCGGCCACGGTGAACGACAGGAAGGCGCCGAGCGCACGCACGACGGCCACGCTCCACTCGAACGGGCGGTCGTCCACGCGCACGACCTTCAACCCGCAGATGATGCCACCCACGGTCGTACCTTTCGTGGCCCACATGGCGACATGATAGACCGTGAACCAGAGCGGAAATGATCCGGCGAACTTCAGGAACCAACCCAGCACGCCCTCGAGCATCCCGAAGACAATTCCCACCAGGATCGTGTCGAGAAGCGCGGCCGCCACGCGGATCCAGAATCCGGCCCGGGGCAGCGTCGCCGCCGAGATGACCGGTGGAGCCGACGACACCAAGGGCACGACGGGAGGAACCACGGACGGCTCGGGGGGCATACCCACGCCAGGCGGGGGCTCCACCACCGGCGAGACCGCCGCCGCCGGCTCCACGGGCGGGACCACGCCGGCCACGGCAACTGGCGGAGGTACCGGCCGGTTCGGTGCAACCGGCGCCGGCTTGGGTGGACGACTGGCCTTGAACTGGTTGATCAGGGTGTAAACCACGACCCCGAGGCCGAGGATGCCAAGCAGCTTGTGGACCACGAAGCCGACGAGCGGGATGGTGTAGAGGCCCAGCACAATCGCTCCGCCAAGCAGCACGCCGAAGAACGGGTGCGCAAGCGGACCGTCACCAAGCAGCTTCGTGAAGCGCCGGCCCAGCCAGGCCAGCATCACGATCTTGCCGAACAGCGAGGCAAAAAAGAGACCGAGGGTGAACGCAGGGATCAGCACGATGCCGATCGCCAGGGCGATGGTCACCGCCAGGAGGATATAGGCCACCGGCGTGAGCAGGAGCGTGAGCAACGCCGCGAGCAGGGAGGAGCCCGGCCGGGTTTCGAGCGTCTCGATGCACTTGTTGACCCCACTGGGCGCAATCAGGGCGACGACCGCGTAGAATCCGAGCAGCGCCAGCGCCGCGACCCAGAACAGCCAGAGGTCGCGGTGAAACGCCAGCAGGCGCCCATAGAGCAGGCATTCGTGAAACCAGGTCGTCAGCGGCGTGAAGTCGAAATGCCGGCCCGCGATCGCAATGTTCTGGACGTTGCCCGTGTGCACGGAGCCTTCGGCCCGCGTAATCTGGCCGCCGATGCACACGAGCTCGCCATGCACGACCGCCTTGGGCCCGAGTTCGACATTACCCAGCACGGTCACGACCTCGCCGCGCACCTCACCGTTGATGTAGGTGTTGCCGAGAATGGAGACGACCTCCCGGCCCACGGTACCGCCTTCGATCCGACTGCCGCCCAGCACGGAAACCACCGCATCGTGGACCTCGCCGGCCGAGGTCGAGGAACCGAGGATCGAGACCACCGCCTGGGCCGACTCGCCGGCCGCCAGCGTGCTGCTGCTGCCGAAGCTGATGCGCTCATTGGAACGATGACGGCGCCCCTGGTGGCGATCGGAGGGCTGGCGATCGGAAGCATCCTCGTCGGCTTCGGTCGCCTCGTCCGCCGGCGTTTTTTCCTCGTCGGTGAGATCGCGCATCTCCGGTTCCGGAGCCGGCGCGGGTTCCGCCTGCCGTGCGGGGACGGCGGGGGCGGGCGACGCCTCCTGGGCCCGAATCCCGAAAGCCGGGACCAGCATCAGGCCCAGCATCAGGAGCAAAATCTTGGAATGACTGAACGGTTTCATGAAACGGAAAGCTTAGTTGTTGCGGTAAAGGTAGCGGTAGGCGGCGGTGCCGAGACCCACGAAGGTGGCGTACATCGCCGCCAGGAAGGCGAGGCCACCGTAAAGCCAGAGCGGGGGAATGCCTCCGGCCAGGTCGCGGATGAAGTGTACGGTCCACGTCGCGGCGCCAGCCAGACGCGTGAGCCAGCCGAAACCGGCGGCGACCTCTTGCGTGACGTGGGCGACCGTGGCGCCCTGGCTGAACATCCAGAACGCGGCAACGGCCACGCCGGCGAACGCGGTGCCGAGCAACAGGAACGCGACACGCACCGGCACGGGCCAGTAGCTCCAGCTCTTGTGATACCACGCCACGGCGGCGCGACGCTCGATCTCTGCGAGCACGCGGGCCTCGAGGCTGGCGGGCGCCTTGCGCAGAGGCAGGGCCTTGAGCTCGCGGTGCAGGGTTTGCTCGAGCGATTCCGAGGTGGCGACGCTCCGGGTGCCGCGTGCGGCGAGGGCCGCCTGCATCCGGGCTTCGAAGCCCGCCGGGGCCTTGCGCGCGGGCAACGTCCGCAGTTCGCGGTGGATGAATTGCTCGAGTTCTTCAGGTGTCATCTTGCGGTTCATGGTTCACCTTCAGGTTTCGAATTTTTCGTGGGTGGCGCCGCTGCGCAGCAGCACCTTGGCGAGGGCTTCGCGCCCGCGGAGGATGTCGGTCTTCACCTTGCTGAGCGACACGCCGAGCTTTTTGGCGATGTCCTCATAAGGCATGTCCTCGAAGTGAAATAATACCAGCGGGATCCGCTGGTGATCGGGAAGCTTTTCCAGCGCGTGCTCCACCCATTCGCGGCGCTCGCTCGAGTCGACACCGGCAAAGAAGGTGTCCGGCGCGGCGAATTCGACCTCCTTTTCCTCGCCCTCATCGCTGCGATGGACGAGGTCGGAGAAGAAACTCCAGCGCTTCTTGTAGCGCTGGATGTGGTTTATCGAGAGGTTTGTCGCGACGGTTTTCAGCCAGCCTCCCGCGGTCGGGCTGCTGCGCAGGTTGTCGAAATGTTCGTGGGCCTTGATGAAGACCTCCTGCGCAATATCCTCGGCCTGCGTCTCGTTGCCAATGAGCCGCACAGCCGTGGAGTAGACCATGTCCTGGTAATTGCGCATGAACGTGGTGAAATCGAGCGGGGGGGTTATCCCTGGGTTAGGAGCTTGCACTGGGAGATCGTCATTCACGCTGATAACACCATGGCGGACCGTCGAGTTGCAGAAACCTTGTGCCACGCAAATAACGTCAGTCCAAGTCTATAAGTAGATAACCCGGGTCCTGTGCGGCAGGTCGCGCCACTCGGGCTAAAGACCGTGATTAGACCCTGTGTTGCCGTGGCCTTCGACCGGCCGGCCCTTGCGTATTTATGACACAACCGGAAACTGGCCGGCAAAAAATCCCATGTCCGACTTCCTGCCTCCCGACCCGACCCTCGAAGCCGCCATCAAGGCCAAGGGCGAACGTCTCTTCGCTCTCATGGACCAGCAGCCTCCCCCGGCGCTCTTTTCCAAGAAAGGTGCCTATGCCCGCCTGATGGAGTGGTCCATGAAGGACCCCGCGTTCAAGACCCAGCTCTTCCGCTTCGTCGACGTGCTGCCGACACTCAAATCCTCCGGCGAGATCGTCCGTCATCTGCAGGAATACCTCGGCGACAAGGCCGTCGAGTTGAACCCCGCGCTGAAGGCCGGCCTCGCCGCATCGTCGCTCGCACCCGCGCTCGTCGCCACGCCGGTCAAGGCTCAGATCGTGGACATGGCCAACCAGTTCGTTGCCGGCGAATCGGGCGAGGACCTGATCAAGCAGATCCGTCGCAACACCAAGCTCGGCCTCGCCACCACCATCGACCTGCTCGGCGAGACCGTCGTCAGCGACGCCGAGGCCGACGTCTTCCTCCAGCGCAACCTCGAGGTGCTCGACTCCGTGTCGAAGTTCCTCGCCCGGGAGCCGACGCCCGCCTTCAGCGACGTCGGGCCCAAGGGACCGCTCCCGCGCCTCAACCTGTCGGTCAAAATTTCCGCACTCACGCCGGACGTTCACCCCGCCGACCCGGAGAATTCCATCGTCGCGCTCAAGGAGCGCTTCCGCCCGATCCTGCGCCGTGCGGCGGAGGTCGGTGCGCTCGTCAATTTCGACATGGAGAGCTACAAGCTGAAGGACCTCACGCTCGCGCTCTTCAAGTCCATCTTCGAGGAATCCGAATTCCGCCAGCAGCCCGCCATCGGCATCGCGATGCAGGCCTACCTCCGCGACTGCGAGCGCGACCTGCGCGATCTCGTCGCCTGGGCCCGGAAGAACAACCGCCCGCTCAACATCCGTCTCGTGAAGGGCGCGTATTGGGATTTCGAGACGATCATCGCCCAACAGCGCGACTGGCCCGTGCCCGTGTGGTCCCGCAAGCCGGAATCCGACGCCAACTACGAAAAACTCACCCGCTTCCTTCTCGAAAACACCGACCTCATCACACCGAACTTCGCCTCGCACAACGTCCGTTCCTGCGCCCACGCCATCGCGCAGGCCGAGCGCCTGGGCATTGATCCGCGCGCCTACGAGTTTCAGGCGCTCTACGGCATGGCGGATGAACTGAAACTTTCGCTTCTCCAGATGGGGCATCGCGTCCGCGAATACTGCGCCATCGGCGAACTGCTCCCCGGCATGGCCTACCTGGTCCGCCGTCTGCTCGAGAACACCTCCAACGAGGGATTTCTCCGCCTGAAAAACATGGGTGAGGCCACGAAAGACGCGCTGCTCGCCAACCCCGTCACGCAGATCGCCCCCGCCCCCGCTCCGCTGGCTCGCAAGGCTCCTGCGCCCGGCGCCTTCGTCAATGCCGCCAACACCGATTTTGCCCAGGCCGCCAACCGCGAGAAACAAAAAGCCGCCCTCGCGACCGTCACCTCCCGGCTCGGTCGGAAATGGCCGCTCATTATCGCCGGAAAAAAGATCGCCGATCGCGATTACGTCACCTCCGTCAATCCGGCCCGGCCGACGCAGGCGATCGGTCATTGGGCGCGCGCGACGCTCGCCGATGCGAACGCCGCCGTCGCCGCCGCCCAGGCCGCCTTTCCCTCATGGCGCGCCACGCCGGTCGAGGACCGGGCGAAGTTGCTCGAACGTGCCGCCGACCTCATGGAGTCGCGACGCCACGAGCTGAACGCCCTGCTCATTCTCGAAGCCGGAAAACCCTGGCTCGAAGCCGATGGAGACATCTCCGAAGCCATCGACTTCTGCCGCTTCTACGCCGTCGAGATGCGAAAGCTCGCCAAACCGACCGTCACGCAGGCCGTGCCCGGCGAACGCTGCGTCCAGACCTGGACCCCGCGCGGCGTCGGCGTGGCCATCGCGCCGTGGAATTTCCCGCTCGCGATTCTCACCGGCCTCGTGGTCGCTCCGCTTGTCGCGGGCAACACCATCATCATGAAACCGGCCGAGCAGACTTCCGTGATCGGCGCGACGTTCATGGACATCCTGGTCGAAGCCGGCCTGCCCGCCGGCGTGGTGAACTTCCTGCCCGGTTACGGCGAGGACATCGGCGCGCGCCTTGTCGCCCATCCGCAGGTGGACTTCATCGCCTTCACCGGCTCGCGCGCCGTCGGGTGCAAGATCTGGGAAACCGCCGGCCGCACCCAGTCCGGACAGCAGAACCTCAAGAAAGTCGTCTGCGAAATGGGGGGCAAAAACGCGCTCATCATCGACAACGACGCCGATCTCGACGAGGCGATCCCGGCCGCGCTCTACAGCGCCTTTGGCTTCAGCGGACAGAAGTGCTCCGCCCTTTCCCGGCTCATCGTGCTCGACGAGATCTACGACGCCTTCGTCGGGCGCTTCCTCTCGGCCTGCCCGGCCGTGCCCGTGGGCGATCCGGCCCTGCCGGGTACGGTGGTCGGCCCGGTCATCGACGTGGACGCCCGGACCAAGATCCTCGGTCTCATCGAACAGGGAAAGAAGGAGGCCAGGCTCGCCTTCCAGGGCACGACGCCCGCCGAGGGTTGGTTCGTGCCCCCGACCGTCTTCGTGAACGTGAAACCGTCGCACGTCATCGCCCGCGAGGAAATCTTCGGGCCGGTGGTGGCGATCCTGCGCGCCAAGGATCTCGACGAGGCCTTCGCCCTCGTGAACGGCACCGATTACGCGCTCACCGGCGGCCTCTTCTCGCGCAGCCCGCGTGCCCTCGAGCGCGCGCAGCAGGAACTCCTGGTCGGCAACCTCTACCTCAACCGCGCCATCACCGGCGCCATCGTGGAACGCCACCCGTTCGGCGGCTTCAGGATGTCCGGCGGCGGCACCAAGGCCGGCGGCAGGGAATACCTGCAGAACTTCCTGTTTCCGCGGGCGGTCGCGGAGAATGTGATGCGCCGCGGTTTCACGCCTCCGGAGGAGTGATGGTGGTATGGATTTCAGGGTGGCACGGGTCTCCCGACCCGTGAGTTCTGCGAGATTCGCCTTCACGGTCCCAAACGCCCGTGCCACAAACACCGCATGTCGAGCGATGCCATGCTGCATCACGTTCAAATCCGTCAAGGCGCCTACCTGCCTCACTGGACGGCGGACGGCGGCACTTACCATGTGGTCTTTCGCCTTGTCGACTCTCTGCCGATTGCTGTCCTCGAAAAGCATCGCTCAGAAGTGAAGATGCTTTTAGCTGCTGCAGCCGAGGCGGGCGGCCTTCCTGAGCAACAAGCCAATCGCTTGCGCAGCCTGTTCGGTCAACAGATCGAGTCAGCCCTGGATCAGGGCTTGGGCGCCTGCTGGCTGAAGCGCCCCGACATCGCCAGATTGACCGCAGCGGCCCTGCAGCACTTTGACGGCAACCGATACCACCTGCGTGCTTGGTGCATCATGCCCAATCATGTGCATGTAATTCTCCGGCCCATTGGGAACTGCTCTCTGCCGACCATACTAAAATCATGGAAGGGTTACATTGCCCACAAAGCCAACCAAGTGCTCGGACGCACAGGAGAATTTTGGCAACCGGAATACTACGACCACCTGATCCGGTCTGAACGCGAACTGGTCGACACCGTCGCTTACGTTCAAAACAATCCGATCGCAGCCGGACTGCGCAATTGGTCGTGGGTATGGCCCTCGCCTGCGTAACGTGGCACCGGTCTCCCGAGCCGTGTCCTCAATCGATCAAGCCCACGGGTCAGAAGACCCGTGCCACTTCACTGACCACCTGATAGACGCCCAACGCCGCCATCAGCAGCGAGGCCACGACCAGGCAGGCGACCGACAGCCGGCCGGCACGGAGGTCCCGGTGAGGGTTCGTCATGTGGTAGTAGATCGCCGCCCCGGCAAGAAACGGCAGCATCAGCCCCTGCCCGACCGCACCGATGAAGACCAGGCTGACCGGCGCGCCGACCAGGATGAACACCGTCGTGAAGGCCACGGGCAACCCGACACAGGCGTATTTCAGCCAGCGCGCCCGCTCGGCGGGATCGCGGTAGTGCTTCAGTTTGAACAAATCGATCGCGTCCACCGCCAGCCTGGCATTGGACGCCGTCGCACCGAAGATCGTCGAATAGAGCACGGCAAAGGCGCCGACGAGGAACATCCAGAAGCTCCACTCGCCGAAGACCTCGCGATACATCAAAGAAAGCGTCTCGATCATCCGCGAGTTCTCCACCTGCACCTGCTTCGCATGCAGGATCGCCGCGCCGAGCAGGTAGAACGCGAGCGTCGAGGTCGTGTAGAGCGCAAACGAAACCCAGGCATCCACGCGCATGATCTTCAGCCAGCCGCGTGCATTCTCGCGCCACTCCGGCGTGCCGTCATCGGGACCGACGTTCTTCGCGTAGCCTTTTTCCAGACACCAGTACGGGTAATAGATCAGCTCCGAGGCGCCCACGCCGATGATGCCGAAGGCCGCAAAGGCCGTCACCAGACGGTCCGGCAGACCGAAGGTGAAGCCCTCCGCCAGTTGTGCCCCGGTCACGGCATATTCCGTGCGTTGCATCATGGCGACCGCCACCAGCGTCGCCAGGGTGAACACGGCCACGAACGCCGTCGAAAGCCACTCCACCATCCGGTACCGCCCGATCACCAGCAGGGCCGCCGTGCAGCCGCCGATGAGCACGGCGATCACGTTGATCGGCAGCGTCAACCCGCCGAGCGAGAACACCCGCGCCACGCCGCCGACCATGCCCGCCACCTGGAACACCAGCGACAGGTACATCGCCAGCCACAACCAGAGCACCCAGGACACCACCGCCCTCGGACCGGGCAGGGTGTTCAGCGATGCCAGCGTGGTCTGGCCGCGCAGCACGGCGTGACGGCCAAGCTCGATCTGTACAAAAACCTTGAGCAGGCAGCCGAGGATGATGAACCAGAGCAGCTTGAATCCTTCCTCGGCCCCGAGCTTGGGCGTGACGATCAATTCGCCCGAACCGACGATGACTGCGCTGATGATGAGTCCGGGGCCGATCTGCCTCAAAACGCCCCCGAGCGAGCGGGGTGGTGGCGGTCGGTCCGGGGTGGCGGACGACGTGGGGTCACTCATGGGGTGACCCCACTGGGAGGAAGAAATCCGTCCGCGTCAATGTCCCATGCCCGCCTGGTGTTCCTGGATGTACTCCTGCTTGAGGCCAAGCTTCTCGGGGGCATGCAGCACGAGCATCTTCATGCGGATGTCGCCCGGCACCTTGGCGGCGGTAACCTTGGAAACGACGATCATGAGCGCAATGGCCAGCGGCACCGTCCAGATGGCGGGCTGCTCGCACAGGATGCGCAGCAACGGGTTGGCCTTCCAGAATGCGGCCAGGTCGACAATCTTGAGATCGCTCAGGTTGATGATCGTGGTGCAGGCCAGCGCCGCCAGGCCGCCGCCCAGCATGCCGGTCGCCGCGCCGGTCATCGTCATGCCGCGCCACCAGACGCTCATGAAGAGCAGCGGGAAATAGCTGGCCGCCGCGATCGCGAAGGCCTGGCCGACCATGAAGTTGATCTGCAGCTGCTCCACCTGGGCGCCGAGCACGATGGACACCGTGCCGATGATCACCGCCGAGATCTTGAACATGAACATGCGCTCCTGCGGCGTGGACTTCGGCCGGAGGATGCGCCCGTAGACGTCGTGCGCCAGCGCGCCGGTCATCGAGACCAGCAGGCCGCTGAACGTGCTCATGAACGCGGCGAAGGCGCCCGCGCAGGTGATGCCGCTGAGGATGCTGCCCCACACGCCGCCCACCACCCGCGGCAGTTCGAGCACGACCTTGTCCGTGCCCTTCGCGCCGGTGGCGGCATAGAGCTCGGGCATGAGGTTGCGTCCGATGACGCCAAACACCGGGGGGAAGACGTAGAAGATGCCGATGAGAATCATCACCCACATCGTGGTTTTCTTCGCCGCGACGCCGTCGGGATTGGTGTAGAAGCGCACGAGGATGTGCGGCAGGCCCGCGGTGCCGCAAACCAGCGCGATGATGAGCGAATAGGTGTAGAGCAGCGAATACGGCCGGGACTCCTCCTCGGAGAGACCGGCGGCCTTCGCCGCCTTGGTCGTCAACGGACCGAAGGGCGAGATCCAGGGCGTGTCCGCCGGGGCCTTCTCGCCGAGCGGCTTGCGCTCGACCGTCCGCACCAGCGCGGCGGGTTCGCCGGCCGTGACCGGACGGCCGTCGTTCACGCCGAGGTGGGTGTTGTAGAAACCGTAGACCGACATCACCACGAAGATGGGCACGCTGATCGCGAACATCTTCATCCAGTATTGGAAGGCCTGCACCAGCGTGATGCCCTTCATGCCGCCGAGGGCGACGTTCAGCGTGATGACCGCGCCGACCAGCACCACGCCGCCCCAGTAGGGCATGCCGGGGAAAATGTAGGCGAGCGTCGTGCCCGCGCCCTTCATCTGCGGCATCGTGTAGAAAAACCCGATGAACAGCACGAAGCAGACGGCGATCTTGCGGAAGAGCGGCGAATCGAACCGGCCCTCCGCGAAGTCCGGAATCGTGTAGGCGCCGAACCGGCGCAGCGGGCCGGCGATGAACAGCAGCAGGAAGAGGTAGCCGCAGGCGTAGCACACCGGATACCACAGTGCGTCGTAGCCGCTGGACATCACCATGCCGGCCACGCCCATGAACGACGCGGCCGACAGGTATTCACCCGAAATGGCCGAGGCATTCCAGCCGACCGACACCGAGCGGCCGGCCACGAAGAAATCGCTGGCGGTCTTGGACGTCTTGGCGGAGCGGAAGCCCATCCAGACCGTCACGACCACGGTGATGAACGAAAAACCAAAGATCCAGGGGTCGACCCCCTCGAGGAAGGCGAGCGTCAGCGGAACATTCATGGCTCAGCGCGTCTTCGTTCCGTTTTTGACCTGCCGCACCTCGTCCTCCTCCAGCCAGATCGAACGCCGGATGAAGACCCACGAAATCGCCCAGACCGCGGGGAAGAACAGCACGCCGAGGATCAGCCAGGTGAGCGTGAAGCCGAGCACCCGTGTCGCCATCAGCGAGGGCGCAAAATAATTGGCCAGGGGCAGGCCGAGCAGCACCACCAGGAAGGCGGCGGCGCAGGCGATGGAAAGCTTCAGTTGCCGGCGCATCAGCGTATGCAAAAACTCCTCGCTGTGCACCCTGTCGTGGGGTTGTGGGGTGGCCATTCAGGCGCGCAGCATGCGCAAGGTCCGGACGCTGACAACTCCCGTTATCGTTCCAACACTAGTCTTAACCAGGCTGCCACGAAGGCCGGAGGATCATAAGGCCATCGCGGCGGACAACCCGCGGCTCAGGCGCGGCGGGTCTTCCGCCGGCGCCAGCCGAAGAAGCCGAGGCCCGCGGCCATCAGGAGGGCGCCATAGGTCGAGGGCTCCGGCACGGGCGTGATGCGCGAGTAGGTGTCGTCATACGCCACCCAGTGGGCGGTGCCGCCGTAGCCCTCGAACTGGATCTGCGAGAGCAGGCCGGGCACGTTGACCGAGGTGTTTTTCACGAGCAGGAAATCCGTGAAATCGATCCAGTTCCGGATCAACAGTCCGCTGCCCGCGGTCATGAGCAGGTCGTCGAGGTAGAGAAAATTGGCGTCGCAGACATTGCCGCCGGCGAAATCGATGATCGCGTAGCCGTCGATGGTGAGCGTGGCAAAGGTCTCGGTGATGCCGCTGGAGCCGCCGTTGAACCGCAGGATCGTCTCGCCGTCGTAACGGCTGCCCCGCAACAGGACGTTGGCGTTGTCGGCGATCTGCTCGTCGGCGCTGATCTGCAGCACGTCCGTGCCGCGGCCGTCGCCGACGACGATGTTGCCGGACAGGGCGTTCACCCCGGCGGCCTTGTTCAGCACCAGGGTGCCGTCGTTGATGAAGGTGTCGCCATCGAAGGTGTTGGCCGAAGAGCCGCTGAGGGTCAGCGTGCCGCTGCCGCTCTTGGTCAGGCCCACGGACTCGCCGTTGTTGGCGATGACCGCGCTGATCTCGAGTCCGCCGCCGCTGACGTGGGTGATGATCTCATCGACCGCCGTGCCGGCGGTGAGCGTGCCGTTGGAAATCACGCTCGAGGTCGCGCCGAAGGACAACAGGCCGCCCGAATCGAGCGTCAGCCGGTATCCTCCGGCATTGACGTCCATGCCGCTGCCGAGACGGAGCGAATTGACGGTCCGGTTGGCGGTGAGGGTCTGGTCGGCGTTCAACGAGACGTTGCTGGTCGAGGTCCAGGTCGCCCCCTGGTTGTTGGTGTTGTAACCCGTGTAGGCCGCGATGCCGGCGCTGCCCACGGTCGCGAAATCGGCGCCGTTGACGATGGCGTAGGCCAGGATGCCGTCATCGAGCGTCGGATTCGCATCGAAGGTGACGCGCGGGTTGTTGCCGCTGTCGTTGCCGCCGAAGGTGCCGCCGGTGTTGGTGAACTCGACCGTCGCACCGACCGCGCGCGACATGCCGTCCGCGGAGAACCGGACGAAGCTGTCCGAGTTGCCGCGCACCAGATCCACCGTGTTGGCGCCCGCCGAAAGCACGATGGAGCCGATGTTCTCGGTGAGGTCGGAGCCGGTGGCGCTGCGGCCGGTGATCCGGAGCGTGCCGCCCTCGAGGGTGATGTCCGCCGTGTTCCCGAGGCGGTCGCCGTTGGAGGCGCCGCTGTTGTCGAGGGTAAGCACGCCGCCCTGGCGGACGGTGATGCCGGACGACTGGGCGAGATCGCCGTTGGAGCCGGAGATCCTGAGCTCGGCGCTCGTGATCACCACCGCGCCGGTGTGCGTGTTGTTGGCGGTCAGGTCGAGCCGCCCGTCGCCGGTGACGGCCAGCGTGGCCGCGCCGGCCACGACGCCGGAGATCGCGCCGCTCGCGATCGTCGAGCTGGTGCCCTCGACGGTGTGGATCGTGCGCGTGCCGGAGGTGCCGAGGTTGATACCGTTGGCGAGGGTGATGGTGCGGTTGGCGCCGGAGGCGCCGAAGATGAGGCGGTTGTCGTTGCCGACGAAGTTGGTGCCGCCCCAGGTGAGCGTGCCGGTGCCGTTGCCCAGCCGGACGGTGCGGTTGGCCCCCGAGGCCGAGAAACCGCCGTCGCCGATCCACTGCACCTGGTTGCCGCCGGTGCCGAGGCCGCGGGTGAATTCGCCGGTGTTGCCGGTGTCGAGGTCGCCGGCGATCTGCAACACGCCGCCGTTGAACTGGAGGTTGGAGCCGTCGATGCGGTTGGCGTCGGCCACCTGGAGCGCGCCACCCGAGATCCGCGTGGCGCCGGTGTAGGTGTTGTTGGCATCGAGCAGGAGCGTGCCGGCGCCGGTCTTGTTCAGGCCGCCGGTGCCGCTGATCACGCCGGAAAGACGTCCGTCCACCGCCGCCGAACCGTCGGCCACGCGGACTTCGCGCATTTCGCTGCCGAGCGCGATCGCGTTGGTGAGCGTGGCCCGGGCGTCGGCGTAGTCGGAGCTGAGCAGCAGCGCATTGCCCGTCGGCACAAAGCTGCCGGCGCCCCAGGTGAGCTGGCCGCCGGCCGTGCCGCCGGAGTTCGTGAGGGTGAACGTGCGGTTGGCGCCCGAGGCCGAGAAGCCGCCATCCCCGATGAACTGCACCTGGTCGCTGCCGGTGCCGAGCCGGCGGGTGAAATCGACGCCCACGCCGACCTCCAGCACGCCGCCGTTGAGCGCAAGGTTGCCGCCGCTGTAGCCGTTGGTCGAGAAACCGCCGGCGAGGGCGTTCTCACTGCCGGTGATGCGGAGCACACCATCCTCGATCGTGGTCGTGCCGTTCCAATTGTTACCCGAGTTCGAAAGCTCCACGACGCCGTCGCCGAGCTTGCTGAGGTTGTAGGTCCCGGCGCCGTCCGTGATCTGCCCGCTGAGCGCGAGCACACCGTCGCGCGAACCGAGGGCGGCGTCGCCGGCCAGGGTGATGGCACCGGCGAAACTGTTGTTGCCGCCGTCGTTGTAGATCGCGCCGGTCTGTCCTTCGCCCCCGCGCCACACGCCGCGACCGGAGATGGTGACCGCCTCGGCCGTGCTGTAGGTCAGGCCCGTCTGGTTGGCGGAGGTGTCGCGGAAGGCCAGCACGCCGCCGTTTTTGACCGTGGTCGTGCCGGTGGTGTTGCCCAGGGCGCCGTTGGCGGTGACGACCAGCATGCCTTCGTTGACGGTGACGTTGCCACTCCAGGGCGTGCCGTCGGAATTGTTGTTGTTGATGGTGGTGACGCCCGCGCCGTTCTTGACCAGATCGCCCGAGCCCTGGATGTCGGCGTTGAAATTCACGGCCCCGGTGCCGTTCACGGTGATGTCGTTGCCGTTCGTCGTGATGACGCCGTTGAGGCAGAGCGTGCTGAAGGAGTAGTTGTAGACCTTGAGGTCCTCGGCGAGGGCGATCGCGTTGCCGATGTGGTGCTGGGCCTGGGCGCCGTTGTAGTCGTTGACGTAGATCGCGGGCAGGCCGACGGTGCCGGTGTTGCCCATCGTGATCGTGCCCGTGCCGCCAAGGCTGTAGTTGTAGCCCGAGTCGAACGTGATCGAGTTGAGCTGCATGTTGGTGTTGAGCGTGACGCTCTGCGGACCCGAACCCGGCTTGTTGCCGAAGAGCACGTCGGCGTTGGCGGTCGGCAGGGCGTCCCCGTGCCAGTTGACGGCCGTGCCCCAAGCCGTCGTGCCGGCCCCGTTGTCCCACTCGAAGGCGCCCGGCTGCCACGGGGTCATCGTCACCTGCACATTGCGAACCTCGTGAATCTCGGTGGATCCGCCGGTGGCGCCCGTGAAACCGATCTTGAAGGTCTCGGGGCGGTCATAGGCGGAAAGATCGGCGGTGAACGCCGTGATGTAGGAGCCGCTCGCACCGAACTTCATCTCCATCGTGAGCTGGTTGTTGGCGTCGAGCGTCAGCCGGAACGACCGGTAGTCCACGCCGGTCTGGTCGGGCCGCGTGGTGTAGGTCGGGAAATCCATCTGCCCGCCACCGGCCAGGTTCTGCAGGGGCGAACTGGCCGCGATGAATTCGTAGTTGCTGCTCTCCGGGCCGCGCACCGCCACGCGGTTGGCGTAGAGTCCGGTGCCGAGGCCGCCGTTGCGGCCTTCCGTGGCGCTGGAGTAGTTGCCGAAATTATCGAGCGCGATGCCGAGGTAACCGCCGGGCATGCCGGCCTCACCCGTAGGCGGCGCGGCCGACGCATCCTTCTGCGCGTAACCCATCGATCCGCCGTACGCGCCGGGGTCGAAGGTCGCGGCGGTGGTGCTGCCATCCACGAGGAAAAACGTGATGCCGTCCGCGCCGGAGCCGTTCCAAAATGCATATTCCATCTCGATCTGGATCTGCGCGTTCACCGAGAAGATCGCCGAATCGAACAACGCATACGTGGACTGGTTGTTGATGTTCTCCGTGAGCCGCAGCCAGCCGTTTCCGGACGTATCCACGGTGTTGGCCGTCAGGTAGGGCGCGGTCGATGTCGGCGAGCCGCCAAACACCCAGCCGTTCGCCGTGGTTCCGGTGAAACTTTCGGTCACCGTGATCTGCGCCCGAAGCACACCGGCGCCCGCCCAAGCCAGCACGAGCAGCGCGACGCGCGCGAACAAGGCTCGAAATCTGACGGCGTCGGGGTGCATGCGACGCCGACAGCATCGGCACAAGAACCCCATTGGTCAACAGGACATAGGCATTACTACCTAGTTTTACATGGGTAATTACACATCGATTCAGGATTCTTGCATGTATCTATCCAGCAAGCTGTAGAGCAGTTCCATCGAGATGGGATCCACGAACGGCAGAATCGCTCTCAACGATTCAAATCGTTGATTACCAATAAAAAAAGCTTCGAGAGGCAAAATTCCTGCCTGGCGTTCCAAACTCAGGCTCACGGGCCATTTTCCCCGCACCCGATCCATGGCGTTGCGATCTTTGGCCACCCCGGCTGCACAATAGAGATCCAGACCGAGGCTCTGCCCCTCGGCATTTTCGGTCGCAACCGCCCGCTCCATACCCGCGAGCACGCGCTTCAACAGGCCGGGATCCGGATGCCGGACAAGATGCAACGCGAGCACGCGCAACTCGGCCGTGCCGCCGCGCTCCAGCAGCACCGCCGTCTCCCGCGCCACCCCCGCCGCATCCCCCGCGCGCACCCGCGCCGCGAGCACCAGCGGCAGCAGATCGCGTCCGCCCAGCACGCCGCGATCGCGCGCCGCCTGCAGCAGTTGCAACGCATCCTCCGGAAAACCCGCCGCGATGAACCGCTCCGCCCGGTGCACCCAGGCATAGGGAAACGCATCCGGCAAGGGCGCGTCGCGCAGCCATTGCCGGCGACGTGCAGGATCGGTTTCTTGCCGGAGCATCCGTTCGAGCTGCAGGATCCTTCCGACGGGGCCCTCGATCCGCGCGCCCGGTTCGAGCACGGTCGTATCCTTCAGGCGACGCGACGTGAAAACGAGCGCGTGCGTCCACGCCGCGGCCTGCTCAGGCTCGGCTTCCAGCCGCCGGGCCGCCAGTTCGGCCGCCGCCTCCATCTGGCCGCGTGCGAGCAGGTTCAGGTACCACGCGCGCGAGGTCTCCACCGCGCGCTCCGGATGCTCGGCCAGCAGCTGGGAAAACAGACGGTCCGCCGCCGCCGGGTGCCCCGCGCGGTTGAATTGCGCGAGCATGATCCCGACCGCGTAGTTGTCCGGATCCATCTCATGCGCGGTGCCGAGCGCGGTGAGCGCCTCGCGCACCTCGCCGTCGGCAAAGTGCTCGCGCGCCTGCTTGATGAACAACTCCGCCTGCACCTGCCGCAGCTCCTGCCAGGCCGGCGGCCAGAAAACCTGCCGCAACGTCACCTCGTACCCGATCTGGCGCATCGTGGCGAACACGCCCAGCCCGCCCACCAGCACCATCATCAGCGCGCCGCCACCGTACCATGCCCAGGCCCGGCCCCAGAACGGCCGCACTTCCCGGGCTGCCACCGAGCACACCCAGGCTCCGTCGGTCCGTCGCTCGAGCAGCGGACACACCGCGCGGAACCGCGCCGGCACGCGCCAGCCGACCACGGCATCGCAACCGGTGCAGCCGGCCTGTCCGGAATCGCTGGGATTGTGACACGGCGCGCGACCGTGCGCCCCGCGCAGCCGGTGCAGCGACTTGCGCGCATTCCAGTAGAAAAGCGCCCAGCCCAGCCGCAGTGCGTCGGCCAAAAATCCCTTCATCGCGTCCACTCAGCCGCAACGCCCCCGACGCGGCAAGCCCCCGCTGGCCCACACCCCATCGGGTGGCGAGCGTTGCACCTCGACGGGCCAAGGATTCCTGCTCGCGCTCCAGCGCCCTGCGGAGAAGCACACTCCAGCCTGGCTCCCATGAGGCGCCGCCTCAGCCGGAAGTATTCAGTGGGATTAAGATTTTCCCATGAAGACACAGGGACTGAACGGGGGTACGTGCTGACCTCGGCGCGTTGCGGCGAAGCCGCTCCGCGCCTGCACCTTGGGGTCAAGGCGCCCCACCTTCTGCTGCCTGGAGCCCTCCTCAGGCCGCCCGCGACCACTCGAGCAGCGCAAACCGACTGAACTGCTGCCGCGCGTCGGCCACGGCTCCCTCCACCAGGTCGGCATCCAAACCGGCCAGCGCGAGCATATCGGCGTCCCGGCGCCAGAGGGCCGCGCCTTCGCCGGGCAGCGCACATCCCCACTCCGCCACATGACTGCACGCCAGGTGCAGGATCGCGGCGCCCGAGGTGAACTCGCCCGCCTCCGCCGGATTCGGGTGCGTGCAGATCGCGCCGCTGACCTCCAGGGGAAACCGCCAGTGATCGAGCAGCATCGCCGTGGCCTCCGGCGCGGTCGTGCCCCGCACCTCTTTTTCCCACGCAAAGACATCCGGCCGCGCTTCCTCACCCGGATACTTCACCGCCCCGGCCTGGTTGTTGAGGATGATCTTCCCGAGATTGCGTAGCAGCCCCGCGGAATACGCCGACGCCCCGTCGCCACCCACCCGGCCGGCGAAGGCCGCCGCCAGCGAGCCGGCCGCCACGGCGTTCTCCCACAGGCGTCCCGCCGGGATGTCGTAGGTCAGCAGATCGCCCTGGAAAACCTGACGCGAAACGATGAGCCCCACCAGGCGATGGATCTCGCCGAACCCCACGCGGGCGACCGCCTCGTCCAGCGCATTCATGCGGCTGCCGAGACCATAGACCGCGCTGTTGGCCAGCTTGATCACCTGGAAGGTGAGCGCCGGATCCACGCGCAGCAGTTCCACGATGTCCTCGAGGTCGCAGTCCACGTCGTCCAACAGGGTGCGCAGACGCCCGAAAATGCCGAGCGCCGGAGGAAGTTTGCTGCCGAGGGAAATGATGGTGTCGCGACCCAGGCTCATGACATGGGGAGGTCCCCTTCCCCATCGGCACAACCCGCCGGGACTGAAGCGATCAAAACGCCGCCGCCATCCCGCCAACGCGCCCGTGCGGTTGGAATCGCCCTCCGGGCAGAAAGAAACCGCCTGGAGGAGCGACAAGGGGCCTGATGCCGATTCTCAGTCAAACGTCTCAAGCCTTGTAGGGGCGGACCTTGTGTCCGCCCACGGAGGGCGTGGTCATCAGCCGTCGCCAAGGCTATGGCTGACAAGAGCCACGCCCCTTGTTGCTAGAAGGAATCAGGTAACCCGTATTGAGTCGCTACGCCGCCAACGGCCTGCTCCCACCTCAAAACCCCAGCACCTGCAGCGGCGCCAGCTTCACGCTGAAACGTTCGTCGAACGGTGTCACCCGCCGCCACTCGGTGCGCGTGCCGGCCAGCCGGGCCTTCACCGGAATCATCACCATCGATGCCCCGAAATCGCCCGCCATGGCCGTGACCACCGGACCGTAGACCGGATCGACCACCGAAAATTCCACGCTGGCCTCGCCGCGTTTGACCTTCGCGACAAGCTTCAGCCGGAACGAATCGAGCACGCGCAACGTGGCCCGCTCCACCTGCCGGGCCTGCAGGTTGACCTGCACCTGGATTTGCAGTTTACCCGCCGGGATCACCTTGTCGTCCGAGCGCAATGGGATCTTGTGAACGAGCAGTTAATTCTGACCCAGCTGCGAGCAGATAAAATTGACCCACCCCCCTGTGGCGTCAGTTCGCCTGGGTTTGGATCCTTCAGCTAAAAAACTGAGGGAGGTGTGGAGGGGCGGAAGCCCCTCCACCTCCGGACCTGGGAGGGCGGATGTCCGTCGGTCAGTTCTCATCCTCGTCAACCTTGGGCCGGCTTTGCCGTGAGCGCCGCCCCAGGGGCACTCGCCTCGAACGCATCCTTTGAACATGCGGTCGCGGGCATGCTCACGGCGCTCGAACACATGGACATCCATTTTCTCAAGCGGCAGGGTCATTCCGTGCGCCAGATCGCGCGGCTGACCGGCCATGCGCGCAACACCGTGCGCGCGATCCTCAAGGCCGAAGGCCTGCGCCCGCCGCAGACCCGGCAGCGATCCACCAAGCTCGACAACCATCACGACTACCTGCGGGAACGGGCGGCCATCGGCCTGTCCGCGGTGCGACTGTTGGGTGAGTTGCAGGCCCGCGGCTACACCGGTGGCATCCACGCCGTGCGGCGTTTCCTCGCCAAGAGCGAGGCGCGGCACTGCGCCGCCGCCGCCGCCACCGTGCGCTACGAGACCGGGCCGGGCGAGCAGGCGCAGGTGGACTGGAAGCACGTCGGCACCTTCAGTGACGCCCAGGGTCACCCCGTCACGATCACCGCCTTCGTCATGGTGCTGTCGTTCTCCCGGGCGATCTTCGCGAAGTTCGTCACCTCGATGCGCCTGCCGGTGCTCATCGATTGCCACCTGGAGGCCTTCGCCTTCTTCGGCGGGGTGCCCGCCTCGATCCTCTACGACAACATGAAGCAGGTCCGGCTTGGGCCCCAGCGCTGGAACCCCGCCTTCCTCGACTTCGCGGCCCACTGCTGCTTCGAGCCGAAAACCTGCCGGCCCTACCGCCCGCGGACCAAGGGCAAGGTCGAGCGCGCCATCCAGTACCTCGACCAGAGCTTCCTGCTCGGGAGCAGCTTTACCGATCTGGTCGAACTCAACGCTCGCGGCCGGCACTGGTGCCGGCACACCGCCAACACCCGGCTCCACGCCACCACGCAGCGCCGGCCCGACGAACTGCTGGCCCTCGAACTGGCCCATCTGGCACCCGCCGCCCAGTTGCGGCCCTATGCCCCGGCGCTCGCCCGCAAAGTCAGCGCCGAGAGCCTCGTGGCCTATCAAGGTGGCCGCTACTCCGTGCCCCCGGAGCACGTCGGCACCGGTGTCAGCGTCACGAGCTTGGCCGGCAGGATCACGATCCGCTCCGGGGAACTGGTCATCGCCGAGCATGCCCCGGTGGCCAAGGGCCGCTGCCAGATCAACCCCGAACACCTGCAGGCACTCTGGAAACAGACCGTGGCCCGCGCCACCGCCGAGCGGCACGCCCCGCCTCCGCGCTGCCATGTCGCCTTCACCCAGGCCGTCGAACAGCGCCCCTTGAGCGTCTATGCGGAGGTGGCCGGATGAGCGCCGCCGTTTTCGAGCCGAAGGCCGCCACGGCGCTCCACAGCCTCGGCTTGGGCACCGCCCACGCCCGGCTCGACCAGATCGCCCAGCAGGCCGCCGCCGGCCAGTGGAGCTACAGCCACTTCCTCGGCCGGCTGCTCGACGACGAGCTGAGCGAGCGGCACCGCCGCACCGTCGCCTTGAACCTCCAGTTCGCCCGCTTCCCCGCCCAGAAACGCCTGGCCGACTTCGATCCCAAGGCTCAGCCAGGACTTGACCCCAAGCTCATCGACGAGTTGGCCACCGGCCGGTATCTGGCCGAGGGCCGCAACGTCGTCTTCCTCGGACCTCCGGGCGTCGGCAAGACCCACCTCGCCATCGGCCTGGGCGTCGCCTGCGCGGAGCTGGGGCATCGGGTTTACTTCGTCAGCGCCGTGGAGGCGGCCCGCAAGCTCGCCCTCGCTCTGGCCGAGAACCGGCTCCATCGCGAACTGAAGAACTTCACCCGCCCCAAGCTGCTCATCCTCGACGAAGTCGGCTACCTCACCCTCGAACCGGCCCAGGCCTCGCTGCTGTTCCAGATCATCGCCCAGCGCTACGACACCGGCGGGGCCATCGTGCTGACCTCCAACAAGCCCTTCGCCGACTGGGCCCACGTCTTCGCCGGCGACGCCGTCATGGCCGGCGCCGCCCTCGACCGGCTCCTGCACAAGGCCACCGTCGTCAACATCCGCGGTGACTCCTTCCGCCTCCGTGAACGCCGCCAGGCCGGCACCTCCGATCCGCTCCTCGCCAACCCCAAACCCAAGGAATAACTGCCAGGCTCCTTCATCCACTCCCGTGCCCGCCATCGCGGGCAAGCTTTGCCGGGGGTGGGTCAATTTACACGCTCGCTACTGGGTCAATTTTATCTGCTCGTTGACAGGATCTCGAACACGACCCTTTCCGCGTCCCCCTGCGCAACGAGCGGATGCTCCAGGTCGAGCCGTGCCCTGCTCCGGTTGATCGTCAGGTGTGCCTCCTCCCCGCCGGTGAGTTCGCGGCGTTTCAGCTCCTCGATGCGCTTGCGGCCGCGCTCCTCGCCTTTCTTGCGGTATTTCTTGAAATCCTTCGCCGTCGGTTCACGGCCCTCGATCTTCAACGGCGTGTACTGTTCCTCGTAGGACTTCGACGGATCGAAGCGCACGATGGTCTCCTTGCGGTCCTTGCCGTTGCCGAACTGCACGACCGTGGACTCGGTGTACGCCCGGCGCTCCGGATCCTGCGCCGTGTTCTTCAGCGTGTCGTTCAGCAACGCCGTCTCCTCCGCCGTCGCCGGCCGCGCCACCGTTTCCCCCCCCGCGCAGTACCCGCGACCGCCAGCATCAGGCCCAACGCCATCAGACGCATGATCATGATGAAACCGTCTACCGTAATCCAGTTCTGCCCGCCAAGCCGGATATGCACTGACCACGGATTACGGCACGGTTATTCCATACTTCAGACCAAGGTAGCGCTCGACCGCTTGGATCTCGGTCAGCGTCAGCGTGCGATTGTAAACGATCAGCTCGGCTACCTGGCCATCGCTGTATTCGCCGTATAATCCATGGTTGACCGAGATGCGGTCGGACCCGTTCGGGGCGGATGAACCGGTGCGGTTATAGCCATTAGAGCGATACAGGGAATTTTGGTCGCTGCTGATGACCCAATTGTTTCCATGATGATTGTAGGAAGTGTTGGTCAACCATCCCTCGTGGTAGGCCATGCCGCTGAGCCCTGCCCAATGACCTGAGAGCCAGTTGGTACTGATGCCCGTGACGATGCGCCCCAGGCCTTGCTGCGCCGTGTAACGTGATACGTGAAAGAGCGTATAGGTCGGCGGCAATATCCCCGCCGGAAACCTCAACCCGCTGTAGATATCAAAGCCGATGACACTGAACCCGATACTGTTTCCCGCGGTGCCTGCTGCGGAATAAGCCGATACCGGCGTGCCACGCACCTCGGAGGGATTGGTATGGTTGCCCAAACCCGACTTGTCGCTCCAAACCTTTGTTGAATTGTTCCACGTCGTGTAATCATACCAACCGACCAACCCGGAAACGTGGTTGGGCTGAAACTGAAGAGTACCCTTGGCCGCAAAGATCGTGCTGAGGTCTGCGCCAGAGGCGGTGGTATAACCGGTGGACGCCGGCGCAGTACCACCGGCCGACAGCGGGAAATACCGCTGGGATAGATCAGTCCCGGTTAATGTCTTGTATCCGACATCGGCTGCACGCACCGCATTGTTGTTCTTCGTGGCATCCTCAAAGACCGCATCTAGGTCCTGGCCACCGGGCAGCGTGTAACCCGAGCCATTGCCGTAGACATCGGTGCTCGTAACCGTGAAGGTCGCGGAAGTGATCGCCTGTCCGCCCGGTCCTTGCGCCGTGATCGTGTAGGTGTGGGTGCCGGGGGCACTGGCGGTGACCGCTTGGGAGCCATTGAGAGTGGTAGCGGTGCTGAAGCCAGACGCCGATGAGCCGGTCACCGTCACCGTGGTGGCATTGCTTGAGGACCAGGTGATCGTGGAACCGGTGGCCGGCCAGACGGCGGTCGGCGGCGAAGCGGAAATACTCGCGCTGACCGGCGGAGCGGTGACGGTATAGACCGACGAGGTGATCTCCCGGGACTGGTAGCCGTTCGTGTCGGTGGTCCAGGCGCGGAACTGATAGGTGGTGCCGGCGGCTCCGGCGGTGATCGCCGTGCCGGGGGTGGTGCTGCTCCAGCCGTTGCCTCCACCGGCGGATCCGAGCGTGGACCAGGCGCCACCGTTCATGCTCACCTGTGTCGTCACCGACGCGAGCATGCCATCGTCGTCCTGACCCAGGGTTGTCGCCGTGAAGGATTGTCCCGGCGCAATCGACGACGGGAGCGAACTGAAGGTGGGCCAGCTGCCGCGCACGACGACACGGAAGAACCCGATGTTCGATTCCGCGTAGGAGGGATAGAAGGTAATATGAAAATACACCCGCCCCTCCCACCAGTTGTTCGGGTTGTCGGTGGCGCGGTAGATGTAGCGCAAGACGGCGCTCTCGGGACCGAAATTGCCCTGCAAGCCGCCCGTGTAGGTGGTCAGCCACCAGGGCCCCGAAACGACCTGATCGCAGGAAATGCCGGTGCCGTAGTCGATGGAGGATCCGCTGTAGGTGCCCATGCTCAGCGTCATCGTGAGCGTGCCACCCGCGCGCACGGTGGTGCCTCCGCCACCGAAACCGCTGTCCAGCGTCGCGTAGCCGTAGCTGTTATTGGACGAGTAATAATCGGCCCGGAGCGGCGGCACCAGCAGCAGCGCCAAGCCGCCCAGCACGGCGAGCAGAAGCGGTGCCCTCAGGAGGAATCGGCAGGCAATCATGACGGCGGCGGGCTTATTTCGCGGCAGGTGTGGCGTCGCCCGGAGGCGGCTGGCGTTTGAGCAACACCTCGGGATCGGTTTCGAGCCGACCACCGTTGTTGGCCCGGAGCGCGAGCATCTTCTTGCGCACGCCGAGTTCCTGGCGCTGGGCGGCGACCAGACCCGCGAGGTCGGGCTCGTCCTTGAGAATCTGCTCAAGCACGGCCTCCTCGAGCGCGATCTGAGCCGTCTCGGCCTCCACCTCGGCATCGATTTCCTCCTCGCGGGCCTGGGCGCGCGTCTGGCGCTCGACGGCGTTTTTCGCCGGCGCCTCGCGCCGGAGCGCGGCCCCGGCGGCGAGTTTCGCGCGCGCATTCTCGCGCACCGTCCGGACCGTGTCGGCCGCACGCTTGATCCGCGCATCGGAGGCGTGCAAACGCTGCTGGGCGGCGAAGAACTTTGCGGCGCGCGCCGCGTCTTCAGCCGAAGGCGCGGCCGGCTCCGCGGGCTTGCGATCCGCGGGTTGGGCCTGGGGCCAGGCGAGCGAGACCAACAGGCAGTTCAGCAGGAGCAGTTTCGTGACGAGGCGCATGGGAGAGCGAGATGAATGAAAAGGGTTCGGGATCTCACACGAAGGACGCAAAGCGCGCAAAGGTGGCTTGGTTGTCTTCCTTGGCTCTCTTGGCGCCCTTCGTGTAAGGCGGGCTGGGTCAGCTCAACCTCAGCTCTTCGGCTTCTCGGTGTTTTGGCTTCCATCCGATTTGCCCTCGGTCGCCTTCTCCGCACGGCCCTCGGCGCGGTCGAGGCGCTTGAGGCGGGAGTCGGCGAGCGGGGACGCATCGGCTGCGACTTGCTTGGCCGTATCGTAACGCTGCCGGGCCTGGACGGTGTCGCCGGTCAGGCGCTCGTGGATCAGGCCGGCCAGTTCGTCGAGCTTGGCGGCGAGGGCGGGCTGCTTGGTGCGGTCGATCATGCCGGCGGCCCCATCGAGCAGGGCCAGGGCCTTGGCCGCGGCCTCGGCGGCGACTTCGGTTTCGCCCTTTTTCTTCAGCCAGAGACCGGTGCGCAGGAGCTTCTGGGCCTGCTCGAGCCGCCATTCGGGGGAATCGGTGACCACCGGTCCGTCCTCCGCCTCGGCCTGCGAAGCGGCCGCCGAGGGCGGCAGCGCGAGTTCCTGGATGCGGGCTTCCGCCCGGAGCGCGAGGTCGCTCTTCTTCGGCTTCGGCGCGGCCTTCTCGGCGGATTCTTTCTGACCAAAGACCGGGATAATCATAGTCAGGGAAATCAGGCCGACAAACAGGTAGGAGCAGGTTTTCATAAAGAAAGAAAAGATCACGTTTTGGAGATGTCGTGGTGGGAATTGATACTCAAAAACTAGACGAAATGATTTCGCGGTGACGGGTGTTTTGGTTTGTCAAGAGTCACGACCTGACCTGCGGTTGTTTCATTGGAGATCCAGTGGTGGACGCTTGATTCCAGCTTCAGACAACTGATTTTCTAAAACCCAGTCTTTCGGACGCCGTGATCCGTCAAACCAAATTGATCCATCCTTGATCCAGTCATTCAGATACTCACTAAACGAAACAGGATTAGCCGTGCCCGGCTCATCGTCATTGCCAAATTCAAAACCACAGCACGCACACACCTCATAAGAAGGACTGCCAAAATATTGGGCATATGGCGGACTGAGCTCCGAGGGGACCGGATCAGCACCCAGATATTCATACGCCGGATATTCAAGTCCTTTGAAGCCGCAGCATGGGCAAGTGTGAGAACTTTCCATTTTAGGTTTCATGTCACTGTTTGGTTAGAATCGTGATCAAGTCGAATGTGCCATCCTGGCGAGGAGCCAAACGAATACCCATATTGAACGTGCCACTGCCATCCGCCTTTGGAAACTGCTTAATGATATCAAACATGCCATTGGATGTCTTGCCCGTTACCGGAGAGCTAAACAGCTCAGTAAGATGAGATGCCCACTTGTCAGCCGTTCCAGCTGGATCGATGGTCTTCAACGAAAGCTTCCCATCTCCAAAGAGGTGCTTCTCAACATGTTTTTTCGTAAGAAGGGCCAAGGGGTCAGGTTTTAGGTTTTAATATTTGATCGAGGACGCTGGGCAGTACGGAGTTCAAGGTGACTTTGGTGAGAGACCACGCCTTGGCGACCCAGAGCCGGGCTACTGAAAAACATAAAACCTACCCTCTTGGCTGTCGTCCTTCGCTGGTTTTCGCGTTTGGAATGGGAGGGCTGACGTGGAGAGGGTCAGTTTTTCGGCGTCTCTAGCTTGTTGTCTTGGAGGGACCCTTTGTCGGTGGGCTTTTCGGGGCGGCCCTCGGCGCGGTCGAGGCGCTTCAGGCGGGAGTCGGCGAGCGGGGCCGCGTCGGCCGCGACTTGCTTGGCCTTCTCGTAACGCTGCCGGGCCTGGACGGCATCGCCGGTCAGGCGCTCGTGGACCAAGCCGGCCAGTTCGTCGAGCTTGGCGGCGAGGGCGGGCTGCTTGGTGCGGTCGATCATGCCGGCGGCCCCGTCGAGCAGGGCCAGGGCTTTGGTTGCCGCCTCGGCGGCGACTTCGGGTTCGCCTTTTTTCTTCAGCCAGAGACCGGTGCGCAGGAGCTTCTGGGCCTGCTCGAGCCGCCATTCGGGGGAATCGGTGGCCACCGGCCCGTCCTCCGCCTCGGCCAGCGAAGCGGTCGCCGCGGGCGGCAGCGCAAGTTCCTGGATGCGGGCCTCCGCCCGGAGCGCGAGGTCGCTCTTCTTCGGCTTCGGCGCGCCCCTCTCGACGGATTCTTTCTGGCCAAAGACCGGGACAACCACGGCCAGGGATATCAAGCCGGCATACAGGAAGGTACGAGGTTTCATAAAGAGAGGAGGGATTATGTTTCGGAAAAGCTGTGGTGGGAATGGATGCCTAAAGAATAGACAAGGTGGCTCCGGGACGGCGGGTGCTTGGGTTTGTCAAGAGTCAAGACCTGACGTGTTTGTACCGACTTGTGTTTGAGTCTATTTACGGAACGATTGAACGCGGTGATTACGGCACCGCTAGCGCGATGATTTGAGCGCGAGTGAGCTTCTCACGCGGCTCTTTGGCAATATTTCCGACGAGAGCAGCTGGATCGCCCAGCGAGCAACGGCTGATGTCGTATGAGATTGGAAAAACATCCTCGACGCGCAGACCTAAAAAGGCGGCGAGTGCTTCCGGGCCGCGTTCATTGGCGTCAAAGTCGTGATAGCGAGCCATCGTAAACCACCGTCCTTCTCGGAAGACCGAGAGCGTCAGGAAGTGCTGTGTTAGCCTCGGATTGCTCGCATCCACGTTACCGATGAGCGCCCACACTTTGGCACCATTTGCTAAGCGAACCTGAGTGCCAACAAAGCGCCCGGTCAGGCTCTTCCCTGGCGTCCTTTTGACCGGACGCACCGCAGTTTCGCCTCGCTGGTCGCTGTTGGCATACTGCCAGACCGGGAACGCCTCCAAGTCAGCAACCGTCAGCTCTTCGATTTTCTTTGTTAGATCGCTCATCAGTGTGGGAAACCCTCTCTGACCATTGCCTCGTAAAGACTCGTGCCGTTTTTGGCATCAAAAGCTTTGGTGTAAGCAGCAAGGTCTTGCAATGCCTGTGTGCGTGCAGCGGGCGACAGTGCTTCGTAATAGGCCGTTCCTGCTTGTCGCGGCAAAATCTTATCCAAGCCACTATGAAAGGCGTCATGCATCGATTTGGGTAGCGGCTCAAGTATCTGCTGCACTTTTCCGCCCAGATATTTAGGCCATGCGTGGTGGAAGCGAACGGCGTCGTCTGCAACCGCAACCGCTGTTTTCCCTGCGGCCGAAGCAACGGTAGTGACTCCCCTTGTCCCGGCCTGAATAGCTGTGCTCTGACCGAGTGTTATGACGAAGAGTGCCTGCTCACCTATCCAGGTGGCGCTATTCACAACGGCCATTCCCTTATTTCCAGCGGCCCAGTTTACCCGCATGTTGTCGTAAGCGACTGCGCCGGGAATCAGCGCATATGCACCCTCGGCGAACTGCCGTCCAAGAGATGGCCCCGCGTTACTGGAGCCACTCACAACATACTTGGGCAATTCGAGCACCCCATCCGATCTCACATGGCCATTGTTCGAGTCTTTCAGTCCGAAGGGATCGGAGCGACTGATCGGATCATTGCTCGCGTAAGCATACCAATTGATCCGCCCACCAAATCCTATGGGGTCGGCATTCACAAAGCGCATGACCTTCGGATGGTAGTAGCGGGCCCGCATGTGGTAGAGGCCGTTGATCTCGGTCGTCACGCCCATCTCTCCGTTGAACAGGAATGGGGTGTCGGTCGAACCGGTGCGCTCGGTGATCTCGCCGAAGGGAGAATAACCAACGCGGTCGGTAACGTTGCCGCCGCCGTCGGTGATGGCCAGCGTGCTGCCGACCTGGTTGAAGTGATAAGTTGAAGTGGACGAGCCGGTCTCCTCGTAGAGCAGGCCCAGGCCATAGACGTAGTAACGGGCCACGCCGCCTTTGGTGCGCATCAGCGTGCGCGTCAGAGCGGCGTTCGGATCCACCACGAAGGCGGCGGCGCCGGTGCCGGTGACGGCGGTGCGCAGGCCGTCGGGGTTGTAGGTGTAGCCGCTGCCCCCGGCTGAGATCAGGCGGTTGCGACTGTCGTAGCCGTAGGCGCCAAAGGCGCCGGAGGGAAGCGGGCCGTGCGTCATGTTGCCGTCGTCATCGAAGGTGACGGCCTGCGCATTCCACGACGACAGGCGGTTGTCGGCATCGTAGTCGAGGGTGCTGCCGGGCAGCGTGAATGTCGCCGGCTTGGGGTGGACGAACGAATAGGTGATGCGACCGTCGGCATCGTAGCGCAGGTCCTGATAGAGGATGATCGTGCCGGCGGCGGTGTATTCGCGGATGCCGCGCAACTGGCTTGCCGCGTCGTATTCCTGAATCCGGTAGGTGCCGTTGGGGCGGTCGATCCGGGTGACGCGCGAGGCGTGGTCGTAGGTGTAGGTGGTCTGCCGGCTGGCCCAATCGGTGACCTTCCACAGCCGGCCGAAGGCGTCGTAGTCGTACGTGACGGTCTTGTTGCCCGGGTAGGTGAGTTTCCACAGCTCGCCGGACGGGTGATACTGGTAATTGATCGTATTGCCCTCGCCATCGGCATAGCTGGCGAGGCGGTTGAGGGCATCGTAGGTCCGCGTGGTGGTCTTGCCGCTCTCCGCCGCGGTCCTGGGCAGTCCGTTGGGCCAATAGGTGTAGGTGGTGACGCCGACGCCGTCGGTCTTCTGCGTCAGCCGCCCCTCGGCATCGTAGGTGTTGAACGTGGTGGTGTCGGTCGAGGGTTCCTGCACCGAGTGGGGCAGTCCGCGCGTGTTGGCGACGGTCGTGGTGGTCTTGCCGGTCGGTGTGCTCGAGGTCACCGTGCGGTTGGCATCATCGTAGGACCACTGGAACGCATGATTCAGCCGGTTGGCGAGGGTCTTCATGCGGCCATCCTTGTCGTAGGTATAGTCCACCACCTGCCCCTCGGCATCGCGCACGCCGTCCTGGAGACCACGGCTGTCCCAGATCGTGGTGGTGGTATAGTTCGGATCGCCGGAGCCGCGCCCGAGCGGGGTCTTCACGTTCACCGGCCGCTGGTTGGCATCGTAACCAAACTCCGTGACGCGATTGAGGGGATCCTTGATCGTGGCGACCTTCTGCGTGGCATGGTAGGTGTAGGAGGTCGTGAGCGTGGCTGAACCGGTGTGCACCGTGGATTGATCGAGCAGGTTGCGGGTGTTGTAGGTCTGGCTGAGCGTCACCACCTGGGAGCCGGCCGGCCCCTGCTTCTGCTCGGTCAGGTCACCCAGGGCATTGTGTTCGAGATCCACCTTCCGGCCGGACGCATCGAGGGTATAGTCCACGTCGCCGGCATCATCGTAGGCGATCTCGTCGGTGCGGGCGGTGCTCCCCTCCCACCGGTGGGCTTTGCGCAATTGGCGACGGGCGTTGTATTCGTAGGTGGTCTTCACGTCGCGGCGGTCGATGACCTCCAGCAGGTCGCCGCGGACGTTGTAAAGGTAGTCGTCGAAGTCCTGGTCCCCCGGGTGGGCATCGGCGGGGTGGGTGATTTTGTCCACGTGGCCGTTGGCATCGTAGGCATAGGTATCCACCGCGCCCGAGGCATAGTGAGCCGGACGGGCGGTGAACAGGCGGCCCCGGGAATCGTAGGCGAACTCCGCCATGATCCCGCCCGGGGCGGTCGTCTTTTTCACCAACGCACTGGTGTTGTTCCAGTATTCGATGATCGTTTCCCGGCCCTCGAAGGTGCGCACCTTCCACGGACGATGCCAGGCATCGGGCTCGATGGTGCGGGTGTTGCCGGCTTCATCCATCTCGGCCACCATCACGTGGGCGGCGTTGTAGCTGTAGTCGCGCGATTCTCCCTTGGGGGTGGTGGTCGCAACCAGACGATCGACGCCATCATAGTCCCATCGCGAGAGGGCGTTGTGCTGGTCGGCGACGAAGATGCGCCGTCCCCTGGCATCGAAATACGTGCGCACCCTGCCGCCGGCCGGATCCGTCTCGGCCCCCATGCCGGGCATGATGTCCAGATAATGGGTCCGCGCAGATTCCCCGAAGGTACGCTGCCGCCAGACCTGGTTGCGGAAGTCGTAGTCGTTCTCAACGACGATGCGTCCGCGAGCATCGCGGACACGCGTGAGCAGAAAATCTCCGTTCCACTCCAAGGTCTGGGTCTTGCCCTCGGCATCGGTGAAGGTGAAGTGCCCGCCCGAATTGCGTCCATAGCCCACAGAGCGTCCGGTGCTGTCGCTGACACCCGTGAGCCGACCGGAACCATCGTAGTTGAAGGTGAGGGAGCGGTTGTAGGCGTCGGTCACGGTCTGAAGCCGATTGGCGCCGGTGTAGGTTGCCGTCAGGGTATTGTTGAACGGATCTTTGATGGTGGTGAAACGCCCGTCACCGGCCCGGAACGCAATGGTGTTGCCATGGCGGAAGGTCAGTTCGTGCGTACCATCCCCGTTGCGAACGAGCCCGGCGGTGAGGTGCGAGGGCGGCGTGAAAGTGCCGTCAGGCCGGCGCACGAATTCCACCGAGCGGGAGCCAAGCGCGATGGAGGCACGAGAGTTGATCTGCTGATCCACGGCCCAGGTGAGAGCGGAACATGCCATGAGCCAGGATCGGGCCGCCTCAGGCTGATTCTGCAAAATATCCTGGGCGTGACGAACGGCCAGCAGGACCGGGAGCACTTCATCATAACTCGCCCTCAGGGCATCGAAATCATTGGCGCTACGCATCTGCAGACGCAGGGCATAACTGTGCGTCCAGCCACGACCGAGGCCGGCCGGATCCGCGTTGCGGCGAGCACTGTTGTAGTTGCGCGCCAAACGGAGACCATTGGGGGAGTCGTCGTTGCCGAGCACGAGATCGGTGTCGTCTTTGAAGAAAGCCCCGTTGGTGAGATCCACGGGATCGGAACTCGCCACCTTTCCCTGCACGGCCGGGTTCGTCTCCTCGGCGGGTTTTTGTTGTGAACCCACCGGAGCGTTGCCGGTCGTACCTACGGTCACACCGCCTTTGGCCCCCTTGATCAACGAGGCAACGAAGCCGCCGTCCGGGTTCACGCGCAGGTAGCCCCCGATGGACTGCCCGCTGAGCGTGACATCGCTGTTGGTGAGCAACACGACATGCCTGCCGGCATTGAGACTGGCTTGAATATCAGCCAAGGCGCCGGCGCCGAGGTAAGTGTCGGTCAGATTCGCAATGCCCGCGTTGGTGAGCTCTGTTTGCGAGGTGATATAGTGCGCACCGCGCCCCAGGCTCGTGCCGAGATCGAAGAGCGATGGCGTGCCGAGCGAACGGGCTCCGTTGTGCTGCTCGATCGCCGTCCCCTCGAGCGCTCCCATGAGCAGGTTCGTGGCCTTGACCACGCTGACTTTGGGCGGGGCGGCGGCTGAGCGAGCCGCCCGCTCCGACAAGTGGATATTGATGCTGACCGTGGGCTTGCCGCCGTTCAGATAGATCAGGCCGCCGGCGAAATACTGGCGATAATCATGGAGCAGATAAGAGGAGCCGAGGGACACCAGCTCATGGAGCTGGGAGAGGTACTGACAACCGATCAACTGCAGCCGGTCGCCCTCCGCGACGTTTGCCGGATTGGTCGCTTCCTTGGCGGCCAAATCCTGCAGCAGGTTCTGAAGTCGCTCTACCGTGCGCCCGGTGGCATAGACGATGGCCACCGCATTCTGGCGCGCCACCGTCTGGCCGCCGGTGAATCGTTCGGGGGTCCCCCCGTGAAAAGCCGCCGGCGTTTCGTAGGTGAGGGTCACGTTCACCGTGCCACTGCTGTTGCCCGAGGTCTCGGTGGAGCCTATCTGGACGCCATTGTGGCGAATGCGGCCATGACCGTTACCATCGAAATCGACCGAGAGCACCTTCCCGCGCAGCGAGGTCTGGTCGAAGCGAGCCATGACCGAACTGCCGATCTTGACCTCCACCCAGCCGCAGTACGACTCAGGTATCCCCGTCAGGGCGAGCGATTGCGCATTCGATGGAAAGACGACGCCCTCGGGATACTGGGGGGCCTGGGGAGCGGAAATCGAAACCACTTCGGGCACCACGACCGGCAGACGGGCCAGTTCTGCGCCGCTCAGATCATGAAGATCCGAATGTGTCCGGATCACGTTTGAGGCAGCCACGCTGAGCCCGGTGAAGTAACCTTTCAGACCACCCGTGCTGATCGCATTGGAAAACTTGCCCTCGCTGCCCGAGCCGCTGGCGGCAATCGCGCTGCTCCGGCTATAACCGGACAGGGCATCAAGATCGGGACGCCGACCGACCGAGTGGGGCTTGAGGCTCGGCACGAATCTGGTCTCGCCCGGGCCCGGGATGTCGATCGAGACCCACATGCAGGCAAACCGGATCGTGCCATCGGCCACCACCGAGGGGTTGTACTCGGCGAGCACCTTGAGCGCACCGGTGTCGTTATCCAGGCCCAGCCATTCATAAACCCCCACACGATTGGAGCCGGAGGCGGTCCGGGGGACATTGATATATTCGAGCCGGTAGGTCGGCGTGTAATTGGCCGCCTTGAACAGGGCCCCGAGCAGAGCACATTGATCCACGTCGTTGCCCGCGCGCTCCAAGAGCGTGAGAGCGGCGCCACGACTTGCCCCGTAGTAAAACTCCGTGCGCACGTTGTTGCGCACCCATTCATAAATGAGGATGGGGTCATTGCCGAGAATCGCAGCAAGGTTGGCGATCGCCTGATCGGAGGCCGGATTGTCAGCCCAAGCGGAATAAACGATGTTCCCGCCGCCGCCGGGGTCGAAAACCATGGACTGCATCATCGCCCCGCCGCCGGCCAAGCCGGAAGCGCTGACGTATTCCCAAGGCATGCTGGTGGGTTGCGGTGCTCCGATGGTATAGCGTGGCGCTTCCTCAAACGCCGCCCGGCCCTGCGCACCAAAGACGGCCAGCAGCGCGATCAAAACCCATTTGGAACTCAGATTCATGTCGAGTGGTATCGGCTAGTTGCCGGAAACGCTCCGGATATTGCCTTCCTTGTCCTTGGGATACTGGCCGCCCGGCCCGCTTTTCAGTTGGTTGATGCGATCGTAATTGTAGCGATGTACGTTCACATCCGTCGGATCGTTCGGATTCAGGCCGAGCAACACCTCGACGGTGTTGGGCACACCATCCATGTCCGTGTCCTCGCCGGCCGAGGAATAGGTCGCGACCACCGTTGCATCGGACGCCGCCATGGTGAAGGTGGTGACCGCCGAATTCAGGTCGGCCAGCGTGCCCTGGCCAGACAGGAGGACCCAGCCGGTGAAACTCTCACCCGAAGGAGGCGGATTGGCGGTAATCGTCCGCACGGAGCCCGGGGCCAAGCCGGTGGCGTCCCCCTCGCCGTCGATGACAAACAACGCATAGGTGCCGTTGCCGGGACCGGAGCCGATATACGCCCGGAAATTGCTGCCCGCTGCCGCCGTGAAGCCAGGCCTGAGGGTGATGCTCGACGACGCCTGATAGGTCACCGTGATCCCACTGGGCACCAGCACCGCCGGCCCGGCCGTGATGACGGATGAGCCACTGACGGTCTGCCCGGAGGTGTAGGTGACGTTTTGGATGTTCTGCGCGGCGAGTTCGTAGGGGAGCAACCCGGCCGCCGTGAGAATCAGGATTCGCAGGAGCTTCATGAAATGAGCGGGAGGCGGCCAGACTCAGGGATTCCTCGCCGACTGGAGTGCGGCCACCTGGTCGCGCAGCGCCGCGATTTCCTTTTGCTGCGCGATCAGATGGAGGGTCAGCTCCTCCACCTTGGCCAAAAGCGTGGACTGCATTTCCCCGAGGCTGACGCCCCGCTCGCCCACCTCCCGAGCCGAGGGGACCCCCGGCAGGTGCTTCTTCTCCTTGATGTGGGCCTCGACCTGTTCGAGGGAGGCCAGTTCGTAGTCATCGGAGAACACATAGTCCGGCCATCCGTCATTGGTAACCACGACTTCCTTGGCCCGGATCGAACCATTGACCGCCAGCCGAAAGCCCAAGGGATTGGTCGTACCCAATCCGACGCGTCCGGTGGCCTCTTCGATGTAGAGGGCCGGGACCGCGGTAAGCCCGTGCCGGTACTCGCGAAGGGCAAACCCATTGTGCCCACCACCGCCGCCCGGATCTTCGATGGAAAACTCCCAGCCCAACGCGACGTTTTGGTTATACAGCCGCATGTAACTGCGGTGAGCCGCCGGCACCGGCGCTCCCTGTCCGATGTAGAGACGCGGTTTCGAAACCGAGTCGTCCGCGTGTTTGGCTCGCAACGCGAAACCGTTGTCGCCCCCACCGCCGCCCGCCTCATTCTGCACGGAAAGCTCCCACCAGTAGTCGGGGTTCTGCTTTTGCAGCGTGATATAGCTGCGCACATTCATATCCCAAAAGTCTCCGCCACCTCCGAAGCGGGCGACCTCGCCAAACGGTGCGGAGGTCTGGACATGCAGAGGAGCCGCCGGGGAGGATATGCCAAGCCCCAACCAATCATTTCGATCCTTCAACGAGACATTCCCGAAAACCTGGCTCCACGGATTGGTCTCGTCCACATATCCCTTGGTCGCCGCGTCAGCCGTTCCACTCGGCGCAGCCACGCTGATCCGGCCGGTGAAGGCCACATTGCGATCAGGCGTGAAAACCGCCACCGGGGTCTGGGCGTCTCCGGTGACCGAGGCGCGGAACAGAGACAAGACTCCGCCTTGGTTCACAAAGCCCCATTGGTCGCCGGTGGGGCTGAAAAACTTCAGGTTCCCCAACACCCCAGTCGTGCCGTCAGACTTGACGGTGAACGCCCGGACAAACGGTCCGGTAGGTGTCGTACGGGTGAGAACAGCAAGATCGTGTCCGTTGCTGCTGTTGTCGATGCCCGCCACCCGCACACCCCAAGCACCGTCGCTGTACCCATCGGCAAGGTGGAGGACGCCGCCGGCGGCACCGGTAACGGCAAGACCGCCGTCGTTCACCTGCATCTTCATGAATGGCAAAGCCGTGCCGACACCGACGCTGCCGTCAGGGGTGATCCGGACACGTTCGGTCGGGACACCGGTCGCACCACTGGAAATCGCCGTGGTCGAGAACGCCAGATGGCCGCCTTGGGAGCCGGTATCTACCGCTCGAATGGCAGCCGCCCCGTAATCACCGGCACTCCAGTGGCTGTTTTTGAACAAAATGCCGCCCGCGTAGCCGGCATTGCGACCGCCGGACACATGGACCGTGTTTGCCCCGCCATTATCGCCATCCACAATTTCCAATTTATCGCCCGGGCTGGTCGTGCCGATGCCTACATTACCCTCGACATAGAGGTGCGCCTGCCCCGTTGCATCGGGATTCACAATGCTCACCGCCCGGTTGGCCGTGGTACCGACAATGCCCAGCTCAAGATTGCCACCGGTCGGATTGAGGCGCCAGTAGTCGCTGTTCGAGCCAAGGGCGACAGCCCCGTTCACATGCAAAGGTTGCGCCGGCGAGGTGGTGCCGATGCCAACCCGGCCGGCACTCGTGATCCGGACACGCTCGCTGAGCGAGCTGCCACCATTCGCCCGCGTGCCAAAGGAAAGATAGGAGCCGGAATTCCCGGAGGTACCGTTCTCCTTCATACCCCGGATATAGCCCCAGCCCCGCTCCGCCGAACCATCGTGTCCTGAGAAGTAAACGGCACCACCGGTGTTCGCGGCGCCGGTCGTCTCGGTACCGTGCAACCGGAGCTGCGCTCCGAAGGTATCGGTCGGGCTCGATCCAAACACCGTCAGTTTCTTGTCCGGGGCAGCCGTCCCGATGCCGACATTGCCATTGTTGGCCAAGGTGACGCTCGACGTGAAAGTGCCTCCCTGCCCCGTCCAGGCATTGCCGCGGCCGAATTCGAACTTTCCGTCGATGGCTCGCAGGATGGCCGGGTTGTTCGCCCCAGCGGCGTCCTGATTGCCCATGAGGAGATATTGCGCACCGGTGCTATTGGTCACAGCAAGCGTGTCGCGCACCTCGACGCGACCGGTGCCGTCGGCATCGAGGATCAGGTTCTGATCCGCCGCACCGGCATTGATGACAAGACCGGAAGTCCCGCCGCTTACGACCCCACCGGCCTGCTGGAGGTAATTCGCAGGATTGAAATTGCCCGCATGCCAGACGTTCTGGCCTCCGACCTGGACGGCGGAAGCATTCACGGTGCCGCCAGCGGTGAGGTTTTGCCCGACATGAAGGCTCTTTGCAATACCCGCACCACCGCTCACGATGAGCGCACCGGTGGCGTATCCGCTCGAGTCGGTGGTCGAGGTGATGGTGATGGCATCGATGGACGTGGCGGCCTGCACATTGCCGCTGGCCACATGAATGACTCCATCGACATAGAGATCGCCTCGGACACGGATGTCCGAGGCGACGTCGAGCGTCGCACTGGGTGCAGCGCCGCCTAGGCCGATGCCAAGCGTGCCGCCGAACGTGGCATCGCCGCTCACCTTGAGGGTGCCCGCAACGTCGAGTTTCGCGGCGGGGGCGGTGGTGCCGATGCCGACATTGCCCGTGCTTCCGGCCAGGTAAAGCCGGGAGCCGGGCGTGCCTCCGGAGCCTGGAGACAAAAGATAATTCACATTCAAGCTGCCATCAGCCTGTCGCGTCACCAAGGTGTCGAATCTGCCATTGGTGTTCGACTGATAGCTGTCGGTGAGGGCGACAATGCTGCGGAGTGCCGTATTGGCCGCCAGGCTGCCGTTCTGCAGAATCATGCCCGACGCTTCCCCTCCCGCGTTGTTGCTCTGCACGTGGAGCTTCGAGCCAGGCGTGTTTATCCCAATGCCGAAGTTGCCGGCGGCGGTGACGGCAAACCGGTCCTGCCCGGCCGTCGAATCCCGGATGATCAGGCTGTCGGCATTGCCGCCATCGACCCTGAACTGCCAGCTCCGGGCATCGTTGGACAAGACGAACCGTGATTGCGAGTCGAGTCCCGTGGTTTGAACAGTGAATCCGGCAGAATCCGCCGTCACAATGTGCAAGGGGCTGGCAGGCGTCGCCGTACCAATACCGACATTGCCGTTGAGAATCGTGTGGCCGGTGCCGCTGGGTGTCAGGGTCACATTTTGATTAGCGCCGCCGGCATTGAGGCTAAGACCTGTCGCGCCACCGGTCAGGGCTCCGCCGGCAAAATTGTTCGCTGTGAACGTGCCGTTCACCGTGAGGTTGTTCAGCACCGTGATGTGGCCGTTGGCATCGATGGTGAGGCGTCGCCCGGCACCCGTCTTCACGATGGAAAAGGAACCATCGGCGCCGGCCACGCCGATGTCGTAGGAGACGCCGGGACTGGCCGTTGAAGTAATACGCTGAAACGTGTCGGGCATGACCTGCGCGGACAACGCCGTCACCATAAGCAGGCCTGGGACAATAATCTTGGGATTCATATGCAAGCGGGCAAGGACTGGGAATAGATGGTCAGCGTTAAAGGGCCGGAACTGCGTCAGGGGGTTTCGAATGACTTTCGGGTGAGATCGGCCAACTGTTGTCTCAAACCGTTGATTTCCTGCTGCTGCGCGCTCAGGGCATCCCTTTGCTCCAGCATCTGCTTTTCCTGTGCGATCAGATGCAGCGTCAGCTCTTCAATCTTTGCCAACATGCGGGCCTGCATTTCTCCGAGGTTTACGCCGCCTCGCTCGATCTCGCTGGCCGGGGGAATACCTGGCAGATGACGATGTTTCCGGATATGCTGCTCAACTTCGGTAAGCGAAGTCATCTCGTAATCCTCAGCAAAGACGTAGTCGGCCCAGCCGCTTTCCACGATCACCTCCTTGGCACGGACGGTGCCGTTGACCGCCAGTGCGTGCGAAGGCGTTATTGTGCCGATGCCCACCTTGCCTCCTTTTACGGTCAGGGTCTCGTTGAAGCTTCCGCTATTGCCGTAGCCGATTCCCACCCGGTCGGTATTGGTATGCGCAAAAATCTGCAGAACGTTGTCTTGGATGCCGAATCCATAGCCGGAACCATTGCCTGCATCGTACAAAGCCAGTTTACCGCCCAGCCCGGTGCCGAGGGATAGCGGAAAACTTGCCGAACTCGTGCCGATGCCTAGTCGACCGCTGCCAGTGAAAGTCGCCAACAGACCGCCACTGCTGTCCTTGAGGTTCAGAATATCTCCCGTCGCACCTGCACGCACCTCGAGAGCCGTACTGCCTGAAGCCCCCTGGACCGCCAAGCGGCTGAGGGGGGCGGTGGTGCCGATGCCGATGTTGCCTGTATAATGATCAGCCATAATCGTCAGGGCCTCGATTTCACTTCCCCCGTTCGGCTTTACCGTCAGGGCACCACGAAAATTGCCCGTGCCGTCAGACTTGAGTTTGAAACCCAAAAGGCTGGCCGCACCCGCGCGTTCCACCACCAAGCCGTCACTCACATTGGCGGCGTTTGGAACCTGCACATCGAGCCGCGCCAAGGGCGTGTCGGTGCCAATCCCGACATTGCCGTTGATCACGGATATGCCGGTGTTTGCCGGTGTAACCGTCACAACCGGCCCAGCAATGGTCCAAGTCAGGTCGAAGCCCGGCCCCTGCCCTTGGGCATTGCCAGCGGATACAACCGTAGTGAATTGCCCCGAGACGGTTGGCGTTCCAGAAATCACTCCGGTTGCGCTGTTGAGCAACAGGCCGCCCGGAAGCCCCGTTGCGTAGTAAACAGTCGGACCGTTTGTGGCCGTGATTTGGTAGGCTGTAATGGCCTGCCCTTGGGTGGCCGTGGCAGCAGCGGGCGAAGTGATCGACGGAGCACCTGATACTATCGTCCACACCAAGGTTGCACTGCCGGAACCGGCAGCATTGGTGGCTTGGATGGTCGAATTCACGATACCCGGGACAGTCGGAGTGCCAGTGATCGCTCCATTGGTTGAATTTACCGACAAACCCGCCGGCAGTCCGCTGGCACTAAAGCTGGTCGGAGCATTGCTTGCAGTGACCGTGTAAGTAGCGATCGCCTGTCCCACCATACCGGACGCGGTGAGCGGAGAAGAAATGACCGGCTGAGGAGCATTGAGCACAAACGTGCCACTGGCGGTGAAGGCGTGTACGGTGTCACCACCAACACTTGTAATTGTACCGCCAACTCCCCGGGCCGGTCCCGTATAGCGCACAATCACAATCCCGGAGCCGCCGGCACCGCCATTGTAGGCCGCACCCGAATTGTTGTCACCACCACCACCACCGCCACCACCACCGGTGTTGGATGTACCATTCGCGCCGGCTTTCCCGTTGGGATTGCCGCCACCACCACCCACCCCGCCGCTCGTCGCGCTGCCAGCATTCAAAGTGCCGCCACCGCCACCACCGCCATAATAGACGGATGCACCAGTAATGGAATTTGCAACACCGGGACCGCCATTAAAATGACCGCCCGTGGCCAGACCGCCACCCACTCCGCCAGCGCCACCGCCGCCCGCCGCCTGCCAGGGCCCCGCGTTGTTGCCGTACCCACCCGCATGTACATTGGAGCCTGAACCCGCAACCGCGCCTCCGCCATTCGTGATACCACCTCCACCGGAACCACCCGACGTAGGCGCGCCGCCGGTTCCGCCACCACGACCGCCACCGTAAGCAACAACATCGTGAAAAGATGAATTCGCGCCGGCAGCACCGTGCGCACCACCGGCTCCGACCACGACCGTATACGAGGTTCCGATCGTCACCGTCTTGCTCGCAACATACTCCACCGAACCACCGCCACCACCACCGGAAGTGCCGTTGTTGGCATCTCCGCCACCACCACCACCGCCCACTACGAGCACGCTGACCGTATCGGCCATGGCGGCAACCGTGACGAAGCCCACCACGACCGCCAAAAGTCGCGCAGCATGGACGCGACCGACGACGCAACGCACCAGATTCTGAGAATGAAATTTCATGTGATGAAACAACGGATCATCGACTGGCATCGACCACGCCCCCCAATTGCCTGCGCAAACGCTCATTGTCTTCCCTAAGCTGAGCGATATCCTTGGATTGGGAAATCAAGTGCAGGGTAAGCTCCTCGATCTTTTGCAGCAGGCGTACCTGCATTTCGGCCAGATCCACGCCTGCTTCTCTCACCGCCGCTGCGCTCGGAATGCCCGGCAGATGGCCCTTCTCGCGAATGTGGGCCTCGACCTCCGGCAACGACGCAAGCGGGTAGTCCGGCTCAAACACAAAATCAGCCCAATTCGAGGCGTCGGCCAGAAATCCCTTGGCCTTCACTTGACCGTTGATCGTGAGCTTGTGCGTGGGATTCGTCGTGCCGATGCCGACGTTACCCCCAGAGGTTACGGTGACGTTCGACTGAAAACCCGTCGTGCCATCATAAGCCGGATTGTTTGCCGTCCCGATGTGCAGCTTCCGGCTTCCATCTTGAGCGTAACCAAACGAAATATAATGCTGGGAATATCCAGAGGTCGCATAGGAACCAACTAGCAGATCATTGTGATAATATCCCTGGTAAGAGACCGCGGCTGCACTTCCAGGATTCAGCACCAAAAGAGGGGTGTTTGACGCACTGCCCAAACCCAAATCCAATCTGGCCCGAGGCGCATTTGTCCCAACTCCGACATAGCCGCTGGCATTGATAACCAGTCTATCCGCTGCGTTCGCGTCGTCATAAATCCGGAACAGTTTGGTCGAGTTGTTCGTTTGTGGGAGCAGTCTCCATCGCGCATTGGCAACAGCTGTGTCTTCAATCCTGATATCGACGTTGGTGTTTCCCGTAACATGCAGTTTTGACGTCGGATTACTCGTACCGATGCCCACGTTACCTTGCAGAACCGTTGCGCCTGTCCCGCTGGGGACCACCGCAACATTCTGATTCGTCCCTCCCGCGCTGAGGGTGAGACCGGTTGCCCCGCCAGTCAGCACGCCGCCAATCGCCGTATAGTTTGCGGCCGCGGAAGCGCCAGTCACCTTGAGGTTGCCCGCCACCTCCAGTTTCTCGCTCGGCGTTGTCGTGCCGATGCCCACGTTGGTTCCCACGGTGGTTACAACCTGGGCCGGCAGCCGTATGGCCGCTGCACTGGCGATCACCAGCATGCCTAAACTCATACGACGGACACAAAGGAAGGAATTCATGGGATGGTGTGATTCAGGTCAATGCATGATGACCCAAAAAGAAGCCGGCCATGACCAGGCCAGACATGTTGATGTGGCGCTGGCAGGTAACCGCGATATTCACGCGGCAAGAAAAAGGAGATGCGCCGACTCCTCCCAAACGCCTCCCGAAGAGGAGGGGCGCTCAATATATAATGACTATAGCGGGCCAGATGGTGAACAAACATACCGTACATAGCGGACGAGAGACACGCTTTTCTGGCCCAGAAGCGCGCAACCTGAAGTTCGCGCGCTTTCAAAACTGCGCGTCTGACAATTTGTCGAGCACTCTTTTTTCCATTCGCATTTTTGTGCGGCATCCTGCGTACAGAATCCCAAAACATGCGTGAAGCGCCCCCTGCATCCGCTTGCAGTTTGCCGCCATTCCACCTGAAACCCGGGGCGAGGCCGCCAAGCATATAACGCCTGCCTGTCCCACAATTGCCAAAGCAGCCGGTGATGAGGATTGGCCTCAGCCGCTCCTCCGCCAAAGAAAAGGCACGCGCTCTGGCGAGCGCGTGCCATCTTGAACTGGCCGGGTCAAGCCAGCCGCCTCAGAGCAACCGGCAGATGAGGAGTTCGCGCTCGAACATCAGCTCCTTCGGGAGGTGGGCGTGCAGGTCCACGAAAAGTTCCTCGTGGCTGAGCACCTCGGCGCGCCAGGCGGCGCGGTCGATGGCCTGCAAGGCCTCGAACTTCTCCTTCGGAAAATCCAGGCCCTTCCACTCGATGTCGCCGTAACGCGGCATCCAGCCGATGGGCGTCTCCTTGGCGCGGCCGCCGCCGCGCGCGCGGTCGACGATCCACTTCAGGACGCGCATGTTCTCCGAGAAGCCCGGCCACATGAACTTCCCGTCGGCGTCCTTGCGGAACCAGTTCACGTGAAACACGCGCGGGGTCTCGACGATCGTCTTCTGCATCTTGATCCAGTGACGGAAGTAGTCGCCCATGTGGTAGCCGCAGAACGGCAGCATGGCCATCGGGTCGCGGCGCACCTTGCCGATCGTGCCGGCGGCGGCCGCCGTCATCTCCGAGCCCATGGTGGCGCCGGCGTAGACGCCGCTGCTCCAGTTGAAGGTCTGGAACACGAGCGGCATCGTGGTGGCGCGCCGGCCGCCGAAGATGATGGCGCTGAGCGGCACGCCCTCGGGCTTCTCCCAGTCGGGATTGATCGTGGGGCACTGCGAGGCGGGCGCGGTGAAGCGCGAATTCGGGTGCGCGGCCTTCACGCCCTTCTCCTTGGCGAGCGCGGGCGTCCAGTCGTTGCCCTGCCAATCGACGAGGTGCGCGGGCGGCTCGTCGGTCATGCCCTCCCACCACACGCCGCCGTCGTCGGTGAGGCCGACGTTGGTGAAGATGGTGTTCTTCGCCAGCGCGGCCATGGCGTTGGGATTCGTCTTGTTGCTCGTGCCGGGGGCGACGCCGAAAAAGCCGGCCTCGGGGTTGATGGCGTGCAGCTTGCCGTCGGCGTCGGGCTTGATCCACGCGATGTCGTCGCCGACGGTCCACACCTTCCAGCCCTGCTTCTGGAAATGCGGGGGCGGGATGAGCATGGCGAAGTTGGTCTTGCCGCAGGCACTGGGGAACGCGGCGGCAACGTAGGTCTTGTCGCCCTTCGGGTCCTCGACGCCGAGGATGAGCATGTGCTCGGCCATCCAGCCCTCGTCGCGCGCCATGGCGCTGGCGATGCGGAGCGCGAAGCACTTCTTGCCGAGCAGGGCGTTGCCGCCGTAGCCCGAGCCGTAGCTCCAGATCTCGCGCGTCTCGGGGAAATGGACGATGTACTTCTCCTTGTTGCAGGGCCATGCGACGTCCTTCTGGCCCTTCCTGAGCGGGACGCCGACGGAATGCACGCAGGGGACGACGCGCTTGAAGTTCCGGTCGATCAGGTCGAACACCTTCTTCCCGATGCGCGCCATGATGCGCATGTTGATGACGACGTAGGGCGAGTCGGTGAGCTCGACGCCGATCTGCGACATCGGCGAGCCGATCGGGCCCATGCTGTAGGGCAGCACGTACATCGTGCGCCCCTTCATGCAGCCGCTGAAGAGCCCCTTCAGCGTCTTCCGCATTTCGTACGGATCGACCCAGTTGTTGGTCGGGCCGGCGTTGTCCTTCGAGAGCGAGCAGATGAACGTGCGGTCCTCGACGCGGGCGACGTCACCCGCGTCGGAGCGGGCGAGGAAGCAGCCGGGCCACTTCTTCTGGTTCAGTTTGATGAAAGTGCCGCCGTCCACCAGCTGCTGACAGAGGGCATCATACTCTCCCTGGGAACCATCCACCCAGTGGATGGCATCGGGCTTACAGAGAGCGGCCATCTTGTTCACCCAGCGAATCAGATGCGGATTGCGGCACAGGGGTTTGCTCGCGTCTGTTTTCATACCATTAATAGTTACCGTTGCCAAAGGGGTGAGTAAACGGGAAAGGATGGGCACCGCTTGTGAATTAATTGCGGTGGATTGGCCGATAAGCCGGAGCACCGCGCATGGATTGGCCAAGCTGTGTTTCGAACCCCGGACAATCCATGCGAAGCCGGCGCCCCGGAACGGCGCTCATTCCGCCGGTTCGACATGCACCGTGACGTCGCTGATCGCGTGCGGCGCGGAGGCCAGGAGGGCATCCTTCACGGCGTGGGCGATGGCGTGGCCCTCGCGCACCGTGAGGCCGCCGTCCACGCGCACCTGGATGTCGACGAGGTAGCTCAGCCCGCTCTTGCGCACGCGCACCTTGTCGAGCGCCTGCACGCCGGGCACGGCAAGCGCGAGCGCGCGCACCTCGCCTTCGAACGACTCCGGCGCGGCCGAGTCCATGACGTCGCCGAGCGCCTTGGAGAGGATGCCCGCGCCGTTGAACCCGATGATCACGCACGCAAACAACGCGGCCCAGTCGTCGGCCGTCTCCCAGCCCTTGCCGCCGATGAGCGCGATGGCGATGCCGACAAACGCCGCCGCCGAGGTCATCGCATCCGTCCAATGGTGCAGCGCCTCCGCCCCGAGCGCCGTGCTCCCCGTGCGTTCGCCCGCCGCGCCGAGCCGGCGCGAGAAGTTCCATTTGGTGACGATCACGCCCGCCAGCACCAGCAGCGTCCACCAGGCCGGGCCCGCGTGGGGCGTGATGATCTCATGCACCGCCTGCCAGCCGATCCAGCCGGCGATCAGAAAGATGAACACCGCCACGGCGAGCGCCGACAGGGCCTCGGCCTTGCCGTGTCCGTAGGGATGATCCTCGTCGGGCGGCCGGGCCGCCACGCGGAAGCCGGCCCAGACCAGCAGCGAGGTCAGGATGTCGAGCAGCGACTCCGCACCGTCCGCGATGAGCGCATAGGTATTGCCCAGGATGCCGCCGGCGAACTTGGCCACGGCCAGCGCCAGGTTGAGCATGATGCCGCGCAGCACGAGACGGGCGCCTTCCTCGGCGCGCCGGGCGGTGCGATCATGCGATGCGGTGGCGGACATCCGGCCATCTTGCAGCGCGGGCGGCTCCGCACAAGGCGGCATTGACCGCCCCGGAGGCCGGGTGTAAGGTGCGCCGTCAACCGATGCCCGACACCGCCGAATCAGTCGCCGCCGAACCCGTGAAACAGTTCTCCGTGTTCATCGAGAACCGCGTCGGCCGCCTGCACGACCTCGTGGGCCTGCTGGCGAAGCACAACATCCACATCATGGCCATGACCACGATCGACCAAACCGACACGGCGCTGGACCGCATGATCGTGGACGATCCCGAGCGCGCCCGCGAGCTGATGGCGGCGAACAATTTCTTCTTCACCGAGTGCGACGTGCTCGCCGTGGAATTTCGCGACGAGTCGCAGCTCAAGGAGGTGCTCAACGCCCTCATCATGGTGGAGGTCAACGTGCACTACGCCTATTCCTTCCTCATGCGCCCCAAGGGCCGTTCCGCCCTGGCGATGAGCGTCGAGGATTACGACCTCGCCAGCAGCGCGCTCAACACGCGCGGCTTCAAGGTGCTCACGCAGCGCGACATCTCGCGCTGACGCCTCTTGTAGGGCGGGGTCGCCGAACCCCGCCTTTCTTCCGGCGCAGATGATACCGCGTTCGAAGCGGGGTTGCTTCGCCATCTCCGCCAAGCCTCCGTCGGCGACCCCGCCCTACAGCCGGCTCAGCCCTTCGACTCGACGCGCTTGTCGCCCTGGAGCAGGTAGAGCCCCGTGAGGTAGCCGCCTTCGTAGATCTGGCCGACCTTGAGCGTGCCCTCGAACGTGATCGGCACGTCCATCAACGGCGGCACGCCCTTGCCGTTCATCTTCACGACGACCCACTCGTTGACCTTCGGCATCACGCCGTAGCAACACATCATCGGGTCCTTCACCAACAGAAATTCCGTCACGAGACCGCCGTCCATCTTCACCGGCAGCATGAAGCCGGTGACGGCGACTTTTTTGGCATCGAGCGCGCGCACAGGCCCGGGAATCTGCTTCTCGGCCTCGGGCGCGTTGGCCTCGTCCGGCGGCGCGACGAATTCAAACGCGGAGAGGTGGTCGAACGTGACCTGGTAAACCCCGGCCGCATCCGTTTCGGCCGCCGGCTTGACCTCGGCCGCGCCGCCCGCCGCGCCAAACGCCACGGTGGCGAGCGCGTGGGGACCGGCGGCTTGCACCGGCTTCAGGATGTCCCGCGGCGCCAGCATGTCGGGCGTGTTCACGGCATCCTCGTAACCGGAGCCGCCTTTCGGCCCGCAGCAAAGGAGGTGGCTGCCCGCGTTCAGGTTGCGCAGCCACGCCGGCTGGGCCGAGGCGGCCGCCGCGCCGAGCATCAGACCGGCAACAGCCAGCAGGCGGGCGATGGACGATGAAACAGAGGAGCGCGGCGAAATCATGGCGGCAGGCAAGGACGGTGGAAGGTTCGCGCACCCTAGCCGCTTTCCGCCCTCCGTCAAAGGCTTTGGCAACACCGCCGGCCGCTCCCTCCGCCGGAGCCGCGGAAAGGCCGGCGCACCCGCCTCACCCCCGCGGATGAAAATGGAAATCGATGTCGCGGAACTCCACCCCGCGCACCTTGATCGCCTTCACGATCCCGTCGAAATGGCCGATCTCGCCCAGCCACCGGGCCTCGCCCTCGAACGCCGAGGTGTCGCCCACGGTCTCGCCGGAGATCTCGTTCGCCTGCGCGCGCAGCGTGATCGTGCGCCTCTGGCCGCCCGCCTCCTGCACGTCGAACAAGGCCATGCTGACGCGCACGAAATTCTCGGCGTGCGCATCGAGCACCCAGGCCTGCAACACGCCGCGAACCACGTCGTACTTGAACTCAAGGTTGAACTGATGCTCCCCCACCCCGACCAGCTGGCCGCCCATGAGCGGTTTGTGCGCATGGCCGGCGCCTTGTCCGTGATCATGACCGGCATGGTCGCCGGACGCCAGGGCGGCGTCCTTCCTCGAACAACCGGTGGCGACGATCAACACGAGGGTGGCAAGGGAGAGCAGTTTTTTCATGGGCATGGCGGAGAAAGGTTGGGCCGGTTCGGCCCGCTGTCAAAGCGCCGCGCATACCAGGCGTTGATCAGGAGCGATTGGGAGAAACGCACCGGCCGGTCGAAGCCGCCCTCGACGAGCAACGCCTCCATCGCGGTGGCCGGCAACAAGGCCACATCCCGGCCGTAGCTGGTGAGCAGGGCTTGGATCTGGGCCTCGCTGGCGCCGACGTGCCGCATCATCTGCTGCCAGACGCCCAACAGGCTCTCGTGCTGCCCCGCCGGCGCGGTGGTGAGATCGGCCGTGATGAGCCATCCGGCCGGTCGCAGCCGTCGGGCCACCTCGCGGAAGAACCCGGCCCGGTGCGCCCGGTCGGTGATGAACTGGGACACCAAAAGCGCCGTCGCGGCGTCGAACGGTTCGCCCGGGGGCAGCTCATGCACGAAGCAGGCGTGAAATTCACAGCGGTCGAGGATGCCCGCCGCCGCCGCCTTCCGGCGGCACATCTCCAGCATCGGCGCCGCGGGATCGATCGCCACGAACCTCCAGCCCGGGAAGAACGCCGCGAGCGCGAGCAGTTCCGCCCCGGTCCCGATTCCCACGCACAACACGCGGGCGTCGGCCGGCAGCGATTGCAGGATAAACCGCATCTGCAGGTGCAGGCTGTCGCGCAGCGGCGCCAGCGGCACCCAGCGGTCGTCGTAATTCGCCGCGTGTTGCGCGTCGAACGGTCGGGGTGTGGCGGATTCGGACATGGTGAAAGGCCCGGACGGGCCGGGCGGATGGCGGGGATCGATTGGAATCGGAAACGAGCGGACAGGATCAGGGCAAGCCGTCAGGCGCTTCAAAAGCCGAAGCGAATGCCGGCGGTGAGGTTGCGGCCGGGGAGCGGCGCGATGTCCTTCAGGAAGGAGGCATGCACGCGCGCGGTCTGGTCGAGGAGGTTGTTGCCGCGCACGAAAAGCTCGCCGCGCACGCGGCCGGCCTCGAAGCGCCAGGCGCCGCCCACGCTCACGAGGTCGTAGGCGGGCGTCGCGGTCTCGTTCGGAGCCAAGCGGTCCTGCGCCTCCACATGACGCCACTCGATCGCGGCGGACCAGACGCCGTGGCGCCAGTCGAAGCCCGCGCCGAAGCGCGCCGGCGTGGTGCGCGGCAACGGCGTGTCGTCGCCGGTGTTGGTGGCGCGCACCGTGTCCGCGAACACGCGGAAGTCGGCGAGCGATTCTCTCGATTCGTGCAGGTGGAAAATCACCTCGGCCTCGGCACCCTGGAGCCGCGCGTCGCGCTGTACGAAGGCGAAGACGGGCAGCCCGTCCTCCTCCGCACCGGTGGCCTCCTCGTAGATGTAGCCGTTGAACCGGTTCAGGAACACGCTGACCTCGCCGGTCACGATGCCGCGACGGATCCGATAGCCGAGATCGAGTCCGCGGGATTTCTCCACGCCGAGCGCGGGGTCACCCCGTTCGTAGGCACCGGTGCCGGCGTGCGCCCCGTCGGCGTAGAGCTCCTGGGCGTTGGGCGCGCGCTCGTTGGCCGAGGCGGACAGGACGAGGCTGCCGGCTTCGCTCACGCGCCAGATCAGGCCGGCGGTAAAGGTCTCGCCGGTGTGGCGGCGCGCCGGCAGACCCGACGCGGCCGCAGGCGTGATCTTCTGACGGTCCACGCGGGCGCCGAACTGCGCGGTCCAATCGCCGCGCACGAGTTCCTCATAGACGAACACCGCCTGCTGGCGCGTGATCGACGGCGGCATGAAGGCCTCGTCGCCCGCCGCCGCGAAATCGCTGCGCGCAAACTGCCAGCCGAGCGCGCCTTCGACGTCGCCGATCTTTTCGTGGAGCAGCTCGAGCCGGCCCTCATGGGCCTTGTTCGTGAAACGCGTGCCGATCTCGTCGCCCTCCAGCTCGGTGTGCCGGTAGTCGGCCACGCCGAGCTGGAAACGCGCGGCGCGCAGAAGCCCGACGGGCTCCAGCCACTCGCCATGCACATCCCACCGGCGCTGACGCAGATCAATGCGCACGTCACCATGCTCCTCATGGGCCTCTTCGTCATGATCATGATCCTCGCCTGCCCCGTGCTCATGCTCCTCTTCATGATGATGTTCGTGACCGGGCACGCCATAGAGGGAATCGAAGCCGCTGTAGCTGAGCCCGAGGTGACCCTTGCTGCCGATATAGCTCAGGCCGAAGGAGCCGCCGCTGCTCTGGGTGGCCGTGTTGGGCAAGGTGCCGTAAGCGGGCCCTGCGTGCTCCGCCTCATGCTCGTCGTGGCCATGCTCCTCGTGTTCGGCCCGCAGCGCGGCGGTCTCGGCAAAATCCGGGATCTTGATGTCGTCGGTCTCGCGGCGGAAACCGTCGAGCCGCCAGGCGAACCTGCCGGCCGCGCCGGTCAGCACGCCGGTGGCGGCGCGCTCATCGGCCGCGGTGTCGCCACGGATCTCGAAGCGACCGGTGACCGGCCCGGCGGGCAGGGTTTCGGGAATGCGGCCGTCGATGACGTTCACCACGCCGCCGATGGCACCGCCGCCGTAGAGCAGCGCAGCCGGGCCGCGCACGACCTCGACGCGCTCGATCAACAACGGATCGAGACTGACCGCGTGGTCGGGGCTCACGACCGAGGCGTCAAGCGTGCCGACGCCGCCGGTGAGGACGCGGATGCGGTCGCCGCCGAGGCCGCGGATGACCGGCCGGCTGGCGCCGGGGCCGAAATACGTCGAATCCACGCCGGGCAGGCCGGCAAGCGTCTCGCCGAGCGTGCCTTGCCGGCGGTTCGCCAGCGCCTCGCCGGCGAGCACACTGGTCGGCGCGCTGATTTCATCGGCGGCGCGCGCGAGCGGGCTGGCCGTGACGACCAGGTCGTCGAGATGGAGAGGACCGTCCTCGCCGCCGGCGGCGGCAGGCGGCACGGTCTGGGCCAACGCGAGGGTCGCGAGGGCGAGAGTTGAAAGGAGGGAAAAGGAGCGGAAATGCATGGCGGTCTGGGTTGAGGTGCCGGCGCGCGGACAGGCGCAGCCAAGGCGGGTGATGGGATACGCGCGCGACGAACGGCGCCGCACACGGAACAGATCGGTTCAGTTCAACTCAGACCGCCGGGGGCGCGTGCGAAGGCACGAGCCGGTAGCGGGGTTGCGCGACAACGACTGCATCGGTCGCGCGCAGGGTCAGGCCGGCCACGGTGGGCCGCGCCAGGATCAGCAGACAGAAAAACAGCAGCGCCGTCGCGCCGTGGGCGAAAAGCGTCACCGCACAGGCATGGCCGGCGTCACCCACCGGAGTGTCGGTTTCGGCGTGGTGCGAGCAGCCGGCATGGCCCGCATCGGCCGCGGCGTGCAGCCCGGCATGCAATTCCGGGCTGGCCGCAAACACCGTCAGCAACAGCACGCAGAGCGCCGCCACCAGGGCGGTGGCGCGAGTCAGCGGGTGTTCAGGACGGCGGGACATGGCGGGAAAGCTCCAGGTTAACAGATGCGTCAAGCGGACGGCTTTAGTCCGCATCTGCAATGTCCGTGATGGCCACGACCTTGGCGGCGTGATCCACCCAGTAGTCAAAGACAAACCCATCTGTCAGCAGGTGGGATATGATCCGGCCGTCGGCATCCGTGCTGGTCATGTCCGGAATCCAAAAAGGGTCCGCCGCCAGCTCTCGTGCGCGATCCAACAGACGGATTTGCCGACGCCGCGACAGGGACACAAAAAACGCCACCGCCGAATCCGAGAAAACCGGACGGTAGCGGGATGGCCTATCCACGATTCAGCCTGGCTTCGAGATCTGCCAGCGAGGTGCCGCGACCGGCCTGGATGTCACGTACTTTTCTGGCCGTGGCTCTTTTCCAAGCGGGTGTCTCACGCTTGAGACGCATGAGATAGAGCTGAATCTCCTGCCTTTCCCGTGCGGAAAGCTTGGCAATTCGCTGCTTAAGTTCGAGCACGCTCATGACCGGAAAACTAACCGCCCTCCGCGCTTGGTCAAGGCCCGGCCTGGCGTTCAATGCATATGCGGGTGGAAGTGGAAGTGTTCCGCGACCATGAAGGCGATGCCGCAAAGCACCAGCAGCGTGCCGAGCACGGGGGCCTCGCACTTCTCCAACCATTTGAAACGCAGGCGCTCCACGCCCAGCAGCGTCAGCCAGGTGAAGAGCAGCATCGCCGCCCAGGTGCCGGCTGCGAGGATGATGCTGAGCAGCGAAACGCCCCCCCAGCCGAACTGCACGCCGGCGAGGTAGACCGGCAGGAGGCCCTCGCAAGGCGAGAAGGTCAGCATCGTGAACAATCCGCCGATTGCGGCCCAATCGCTGGTGCGCGCGACGGGGTTCGCCGGCTCGTGGTCGTGATCATGGCCGGGATGATGGCAGTGGCCCTCGATCCATTCGCCATGGCCGTGCGTCCAGCCTTTCCAATGACGGAACAGGATCAGCGCCCCCATGGCGATCAGCGCGCCACCGGCGATGTAGGGAAAATACTCCGCCCAGTGTTCGTCGATCTGCAGGCCGAACCAGGCCAGCGCCAGGCCGAGACCGGTCATGATCACCATGTGACCACCGGAACAGAGCGTGACCATGGCCAGCGCACGGCCGCGCGACCAGCCCTGGGCCTTGGCCACGACCACGAAGGGCAGCCAGTGGGTCGGGATCGCCGCATGGATGAAGGCCACGGCGAGGCCCGTGGCGGCTAAGGTGAAGAAGGCGGCAAGATCCATTGAGGGGAGTTTAGGCGGACCCACCCTAGCAAAGTCGTCAAGAGGGTATCTGCGATTTACGATGGACGATTCACGATTTTCCAACCCGCCCCACCGGGACCATGCGGTGGAGGTGGAGCGGCTTTTCCCCAAGACGCTGGTTTGGAGCGCTCGTAGCCTGCCAAATCGTAATTCGTAAACCGTAATCCTTCTGTACGCTCCCCGCCTCTGCGGTGCCCTTTTGTGACAGGCTGGGCGATGGCCGGTGTTCGGTGTGCTTCGTCGTTACCCCTTCAAAAAGGCATACGCCTCGCGGAAGATCCGTTTCGCGCCGGTTTCCACATTTCGGCCGTGGCCGACGATGATGCGTTCGAAATCCCAGGCCAGGATGCGATCGAGCGAGGCCCTGACCGCAGCTTTGTCCTTCATCAGCAGCTTCTCGAGCCGCGTCGGCCCGAAACGGTTCCACGCACCGTAGACGCGCATCAGCAGCGCAAACCAGACCGGACCATCGGGGCCGAGGTTGAAGGCGAGATCGGCGAGGATGAGGCTGCGCGACGCCGGGTGGAAGAACACGACTTCATTCATTCGCGGCATGCCCCGCACGAGGTGCTGTTCCAGCACCCCTGCCCAATCCGGATGCGGCGTGTCGGACAGCTCCACGCCGAAGCGCACATCCTTCTTCTGCGCCGCGAGTCCGGGCGCAGCGTGGAAGAGCGCCGCCGGATGCTCCGCCTGAAACTCACGCAGGCACTCGTCGTGCCAGATGTTCGGGCCGATCACGTGGCGCACCTCGCCGAGCGCGGCCAGATCGGTCCGCAACTCCGGCGTCATCGGCACGGGTGAATGAATCCAGAGTCCGCCGCCCGGCAGCCGCACCGCCACAATCTGCCGTCCCAACGGCAGCCCCATGGCCCGGTAAGGCACGCGGTGAACCCAGAGATCGTCGTGGAGCTGTTGGAGCAGCGGCATGGCGGAAAGCATTCACCACGAAACACACCCAATACACGAAAAATCCAATCAGCAGGCCAAACCACCCGCATCTGCCATTCTGAGCGTCTTTTTCGTGCGCTTCGTGTTAACCCCCGCCCTCACGACACCGGCGCGATGGTCTCGGCGACGGGCACGCGGTAGGCCTTCACGGCCGGCACGAGGCCGCCGAGCACGCACAGGCCGACGAAGGTCGCCGGGCCCCACCAGAAGACGGGATTCCACCTCAACGGTTCGAGCACGACGCCGGTCTGCGCCTGGATGATGCCGGTCACGACGGCGGCAAACCCGGCGAAGACCGCGAGACCGGTCACCGAGCCGAGCAGGCCGATCACGGCCGCCTCGCCGACGATGGCGCCGAAGACCGTGCGCCGCCGCGCGCCGAGGGCGCGCAGGATGGCGATGTCGCGCTGCCGGGCGCTCATCGAATTGTAGATGCTCACCAGCACCGAGGCGGCGGCGACCACGGCCACGAGCCACGCGAGCAGCGTCAGCACCTTGTCCACCCAGGTGATCTTGTTGAAGAGGTCGGCCACGATGGCGCCGATCGGATAGGCGAAGGTCATCTTGTTGCCCTGCTTGTTGATCATCATGTCGAGCATGAGGCCGGCGGTGGGCGCGCGCAGCTGGATGAGCACGGCGCTCACGTCGCTCGCCGCGCGCGGGTCGTGTCCGCCCATCGTCTGCACGCCCGAAAGCGGAATCCAGATCACGCGGTCCGCGGGCGTGCCGGTGGGCTCGAGCACGCCGACGACGGTGTAAACCTCCTCGTGCTGGGCCTTCGGATCGAAGGCGAGGCCATGGTAGGGCTTGAACGTGTCACCGGTTTTCCAGCCGAGCTGGCGCGCGGCGTAGGCGCCGACGACCGCCTCGCGCGTGCCCTCGGCAAAGAGCCTTCCCCCCGCCACGAAGGCGTATTTCCGGCCGGGCAGGTATTCGACGTCGAAGTAGGCCGGCGTCGTGCCGACGATGCGCCAGCCTTGGAAATTGTCACCGACGGCGATCGGGATGGCGGCCTTGATGGCCGGGTGGCGGCTGATGGCGGCGACGTCCGCCGCGGGCAGGTTGCCCGGCGAGGCCTCGAGGTGGAAGATCGCGTTCAGCACGAGCTGCAGCTTGGACCCGCGCGCGCCGAGCACGGCGTCGAAGCCCGACGTGGTCGAGGCGAACACGGCCTGGGACTGCGTCTTCACCACCCACACCGTCAGCAACAGCCCGGCGGCGAGCGCGATGCTGCCGGCCGTCACGAGCGTGGAAAGCGCGTGCTGGCGGAGGGAGCGATAGATGAGATTCCAAATCACTGGGGAAAAACGCCAAACGCCAAACGGCCAAAATCCAAAGAAATCCCAGCCTCGAAAAACCAAAAACCGGAGCAGGCTTCGGCATTCGGGTTTTGCCCGCCCTTGTTTGGCGTTTGGCCCTTTGGCCTTTGGGATTTCATGACACGTTGGGCGCAGCGGCCCGGTTGAGATCCGCAAACGCGGTGACCTGCTCGAACTGCCCCAGCACCCCCTCGTCGTGGCTCACGAGCAGGAGCGCGGCGCCGTTTTCGCGGCAGACCTCGCGGATGAGCGCGAGCGCCTCGCGGCTGTTGCGGCTGTCGAGGTTGCCGGTGGGCTCGTCGGCCAGCACGAGCTGCGGGCGGTTGGCGAGGGCGCGGGCCACGGCCACGCGTTGCTGCTGGCCGGTCGAGAGCTGGCGCGGGAAATGCCCGAGTTTCTCCGCCAACCCGACGCGCTTGAGCAGGGCCAACGCGTGCGCACGGTCCACGCCGCAACCGAAGGCCATGCCGAGTTCGACGTTCTCGAGCACGGTGTGCCCCTGCAGCAGGTTGAAGGTCTGGAAAATATAGCCGATCGTCTCGGCCCTAAGCCGGTCGCGACCGGCCTCGCCGAGTGTCGCCAGATCGCTGCCGGCGAGCTCGATCCGCCCGGCATCCGGCGCGAGGATGCCCGCGAGCAGGTGGAGGAAGGTCGTCTTGCCCGAGCCGCTTTCGCCGCGCAGCGCGACCTGGGCTCCCGCCTCGAGCGCGAAGGCCGGCACATCCACCACCCGGTGCGTCCCGTAGGACTTGGTCAGGTTTTGCACGACGAGAAGCGACATGGCGGCGGTATTAGGAACCACACGCGAAGCGAGGTGACGAAAAACGTCAAATGTTACCGCCCCGCCGCGGGGACTTTGAACTGGCCTCACGGTGCCCTTATGACACCTTCGCGCCCAATACCCCTACCCCCATGCTCAACACTCACACTTGGAAGAAAGTGGGCGTGATGGCCGCCGCATTGGCCGCATCCGCCGTTCCGGGCTTCGCGAGCGAGGCCGACATCAGGATCCCCGACATCAAGGGCGTGCAGTTCTTCGGCGGCTCGCTCGACGGCATGCAGATCATGCTCGCCGGCCTCGTCGTCTGCGCGCTCGGCGTGGCCTACGGCTGGCTGCAGTACATCCAGACCCGCAACCTGCCCGTGCACGCCGCGATGGGCGCGGTCTCCAATATCATCTGGGAGACCTGCAAGACCTACCTGTTCCAGCAGGGCAAGTTCCTGACCGGCCTCTGGGTGCTGATCGCGCTCTGCATGGTCTATTACTTCGGCGTGCTCTCGCACATGACCGCGGGCCACGTCGTGGCGGTCCTGCTGGCCTCGATCCTCGGCATCCTCGGCAGCTACGGCGTCGCGTGGTTCGGCATCCGCATCAACACCGTGGCCAACAGCCGCGCGGCGTTTTCCGCCCTGCGCGGCAATCCGCTCGCCACGCTCGGCATCCCGCTCAAGTCCGGCATGAGCGTCGGCCTGCTGCTCGTCGCCATCGAGCTGTTCTTCATGATCTGCATCCTGGCGTTCCTGCCGACGGACCTCGCCGGGCCCTGCTTCATCGGTTTCGCCATCGGCGAATCGCTCGGCGCCTCGGCGCTGCGCATCTGCGGCGGCATCTTCACCAAGATCGCCGACATCGGCGCCGACCTCATGAAGATCGTCTTCAACCTGCCCGAGGACGACCCGCGCAACCCCGGCGTGATCGCCGACTGCACGGGTGACAACGCCGGCGACTCGGTCGGACCGACCGCCGACGGCTTCGAGACCTACGGCGTGACCGGCGTCGCGCTCATCGCCTTCCTCGCCCTCGCCCTCGCGGCCAATCCCCTGCTCTGCGCCGTGCTCATCGTGTGGCTGTTCGCCATGCGCATCCTCATGGTCCTGACCTCCCTCGTCAGCTACCTGATGAACGAGGCCAACAGCAAGATGCTCTACGGCGGCTCCAAGGACTTCAACCTGGAGCAGCCGCTCACGCACCTCGTCTGGATCACCTCGGCCGTCTCGATCGGCGTCACCTACGCCGCCAGCTACGCGCTGCTGGCCGGCCACGAGGCCTGCCACCCCGATCTCTGGTGGGTGCTCTCGACCATCATCTCGCTCGGCACGCTCGCCGGCGCGCTCATCCCGGAGTTCACCAAGGTCTTCACCTCGACCGAGAGCCGCCACGTAAAGGAGGTCGTCACGTCCTCCCGCCAGGGCGGCGCCTCGCTGAACATCCTCAGCGGCCTGGTCGCGGGCAACTTCTCCGCCTTCTGGACCGGGCTCTGCATCCTCGCGCTGATGGCCGGCGCCTACCATTTCTCGCAGACCGGGGCGCTGCAGGCCATGATGCCGGCCGATTTCGCGTTTGCCGCGCCGATCTTCGCGTTCGGCCTCGTGGCGTTCGGTTTCCTCGGCATGGGCCCGGTCACGATCGCGGTGGACAGCTTCGGCCCGGTCACGGACAACGCGCAATCGGTCTACGAGCTGTCACAGATCGAGTCGAAACCCGGCATCGCGGCCGAGATCGAACGCGATTTCGGCTTCAAGCCCGACTTCGCGCACGCCAAGCACCAGCTCGAGAAGGGCGACGGCGCCGGCAACACCTTCAAGGCCACGGCCAAGCCCGTGCTCATCGGCACCGCCGTCGTCGGCGCGACCACGATGGTTTTCGGCATCATCATGATGCTGAAAGCGCTCTATCCCGACACCATCGAGAAGCTCTCGCTGGTGCACCCCGAGGCCATCATGGGCCTGCTGATGGGCGGCGCGGTGATCTACTGGTTCACCGGCGCGAGCACGCAGGCCGTCGTCACGGGCGCCTACCGCGCCGTGGTGTACATCAAGGACAACATGAAGCTCGACGCCAGCACCGCCGCCACCGCCGCGTCGAAGGAGGTCGTGCGCATCTGCACGCAGTACGCCCAGCGCGGCATGGTGAACATCTTCATCGCCATCTTCTGTTTCAGCCTCTCCCTGGCGTTCTTCGATCCGTTCTTCTTCATCGGCTACCTCGTCGGCATGGCCTTCTTCGGCCTCTTCCAGGCCATCTTCATGGCCAACGCCGGCGGCGCCTGGGACAACGCCAAGAAGATCGTCGAGGTCGAGCTGAAGATGAAAAACACGCCGCTGCACGCCGCCACCGTCGTGGGCGACACCGTGGGCGACCCGTTCAAGGACACCTCGTCGGTCTCGCTGAACCCGGTCATCAAGTTCACGACGCTGTTCGGCCTGCTCGCCGTCGAGATCGCCGTGAAGATGCCCGCCGGCCTCAAGACCGCCATCGGCGGCGCGATCTTCCTCGTCGCCCTGGCCTTCGTCTATCGCAGCTTCTACGGCATGCGCATCCCGGTGAATGAGCAGGACGGCGAAGTGGTCGAGCATCAGATGCAAAAGAGCTGAGCCGCTCGCGGCTTCCCGACCGTCTCGGCCGCGGCGAAAAGCCGCGGCCTTCTTTTGCGCAGAACCCGGCCTACTGTCCGCCGCTCTCCTCCGGTCATCAGCCCGGCTGTTACGTCATACAGGAAACCTTCTGCATGGCGCGCGGTCCGTTTAGCTCTCGCCGTGATCGACCCACAGGCCGATTGTGGCGGGCAAAGGTTAGTGTGTGTGCAAAAGGCCGCGGTGTGAACCGCGGCCTTTTTGGGGTCCCGGCCCGGCGGCACGCGGACTCGGGCATGAGAATGAGGGTGCCAAAAAGGCGTTGTCGAATCCCCCTCGCCGCCTCCAGATTGACGGCCTCCCGCCAGACCAGCGGTAAAACAAACAAAGCAAACATCATGAAAAAGTTCGTCTCCCTTGCGCTCATCGCAACCAGCCTGGCGGTTTCCGCCCGGGCGCTCACCCTCGGAGCCGATGTCGGCTACCTGATCGATTCCGAAGAGGCCTTCTATTCCGCCCGCCTCGGGCACGTCGTGAAGACCGACGACTCGCTCAACCATCAGTTCGAAATCGAGGCCGGCTACAGCAGCCAGAACGAGAGCGGCGTGAAGGGCTCCTTCCTGCCCGTGACGATCAACTACCGGGCCGAGTCCATCGCCGCCAACAAGCTCGGCTACTATTTCGGCGTCGGCGCAGGTTTTGCCCGCACCCGCATCAAGTTCTCCGGCAGCGGCCTCCCGTCCATCTCCGACAGCGGCACGTCATTCGCCGCCCAGGGCTTTGTCGGCCTCACGTACCAGGCCTCCGCCACAACCTCGCTCCACGTCGGCGCCAAATACATCTGGATCGACGACGTGAAGCTCCTCGGTTCCAGCGTTGAAGTGGGCGACGACGTCGCCTTCTCCGCCGGCATCAGCGTGAAGTTCTGATCGTCCGAGCAGACCGTCGGAGGCGCGCTTGCGGCGGCCTCCCCTTCCCGGCCGCGGCTTTTGCCGCGGCCTTTTCTTTTCGACCGTGCCTTGCCCTGTCCCGGCCCGAAAATGACACCGCCGGGATCCGTGACGGACTCCCGGCGGCAAGGTTCCGGCGTTACCCCTAACAACCGGATTGGACACACAAACCTACTGCACCTTAATCGGCACGTGCCGCCGCGACTCGCGACTTTTTTCATTTTCCGCGCAGAAACGTAACAGAACGGCCTGCCTTCGCCCGAAGGAAAGGTCACAAATCCGTGACAGGCTTGCACAACGAAAAGAGTCCGCCGCGCATTCCGGGCCGATTACGACCGTTTCCGGCAGCGGCTTAAATTGAACCTGCATTCCGCAGGTGAAGGTGAGTCACAGAGGTCACGGAGGGTGGAGAGCGTTCGCAGAGCGTGATGGGGATTACGATCAGCCTTTCCGACCGGACTCCTCTTCCAGGTGAATGGCGCAACAGGTCGTATTCTCCACAACTCCCTGTGGATTCATGGTTTGTCCCGGTGCCCGCTGTGTCCAATGGCGCTTTCCAGCCTGAAATGTAGCCGATGACCAAACAGCAAGGGGGTTGCTGACCCGCCTTTCCATTTCCAGGTCCAGCTCGGCGGGATCTCCGAATCCCGTCTTGGTTCGACTGCCATGCCGCCATCGCGGCGGGGTTGCTCCGCCATCTTCGCCAAGCCTCCGTCGGCGACCCCGCCCTACCGCAACGACCACGACATGATTGAATACACCCTAGCCGTGCCGGCCCTTGAAGGTCAGCTCGGCGATGCCGCTCTTGTCGAATCCGCCGAGACCGAGCGCGACCATGCGGTCGAACTGCGCCTTCGTCGCCTCGGCCAGCGGCAGCTTCAGGCCAACCTCGCGGCCGAGCTGCGCGGCGATGCCGGAATCCTTGGCGGCGTGTGCTCCGGAGAAATAGCAATCGTGCGCCCGGTTCTGCATGTCCTCGCCATCGGTCTTGAGCACCTGGGAATTCGCGCCGGTCTGCGCGAAGACTTCGCGCAGCATGTCGAGGTCAAGTCCGAGCGCGGCGCCGAGCCCCAATCCCTCGGCGAGGCCGGCGGTGTTGATGTTCATGACCATGTTCACGAGCGCCTTCACCTGGGCGGCCTGACCGGCCGGCCCGATGTAACGCAAGGCGGTGCTGAGTTGCTCCAACACCGGCTTCACCCGATCGAAGGCCGGGCGGTCGCCGCCACACATGAGATAGAGCGTGCCGTTGCGCGCCTGCGGGATGGACGAGGCCATGCAGCCCTCGAGCGACGCCGCACCGGCGGCCCGCACCCGGCGCTCCACCTCGACATGGGTTTCAGGCGTGATCGTGGCGCAGTTCACGAACGTCTTCCCCTGCGCGCCCACGAGCAGCGAGTCGCCGGCCTCGGCAAACACGGCCAGCTGTGCCACGTCGTCGGTCACGACCGTGAAGATCAGGTCCGCCGCGGCGGTGACGGCGGCGAGCGTTGTCGCGTGCGCGGCCCCGAGTTCCCCGGCGAGCCCGGCCGCACCGGCGGTATTCACGTCGTAAACGGCGGTGACCGCGTGGCCGACCTCCTTGAGACGGCGAGCCATGTTGGCCCCCATGCGACCGACCCCGACAAAGGCTATTTTCTTCATGTGACAGGAGACTTGGAGGTTAACCACGGATTGCACGGATATTCACGGAAACCCGGCGTGAAGCTCCCTCCCAGTCGTTGAAAGCGCATCTTTGTTTCATCCGGGTCGATCTGCGCAATGCGTGGTCAACCGTCTTGGGACCGGAAACGGCTTTCGTGTCCTCAATGTGTTCCGCGGCTTACTTCAACTCCAGCCATGCCTTCGCGTAACGGCGGCCGAGTTCGCGGAAACCCGGCGATTCGAAATGAAGGATCTCCGGCTCTTCCGGACGTCCGGGCAGGCCCTCTGACGAAACCACGGCGCAATGCGGAACCCGGGCCGGCAGGCTGCGGAGCGCGGCATTGATCGGCCCTTCGTTCGGGGCAAAGCGGCCGATTTCGCCGACGATCACCGGTGCGTTCGGAGCGCCGAGGTCGGCGCGAAGCTGCGTGATGAAGGCCGCGAACCGGTCCGCATAGGTGGCGACCTTGTCCGGCGCGCGGTCGGATTCACCCTGGTGCCAGAGGATGCCGGCGAGCGTGCCGCGTTTGAGCGCCTCGCGGGCACGGGTGACGGCGTTCACATAGTGCGGCGAACCGGGCGCCCATTCATCGAGCGCGCTGCCGCCAAAAGCCGCCGGCACGAGGCCGAGGGTGACGCCGGGCCGGGCGTCGGCGACGACCATGCCGAAGGTCTTGCCGAGGCCCGTGCCGATGCGTTCGGGCTTGTCGAAATGCAGCGGGTCCACCGCCGGCACCCACGCGAGCTCCTTGTTCAGCACGAACACGCGCGGATGCGGCTCCCGGTCACCGGCCTCCACCTGGCCGCGACCGGCCATGTTGGACTGACCGATGAGCAGGAAAATCTTCAGGTCGGCGGGCGTTGGATCGGCACGAAGGACGGACATAACAAAAGGCAAAGCGGCGCACGCCAGCAAGGCGCGCAGAAGGCGTGGGGGCATGCGGGCAATGTGGCCATCGCGACCTTTGACGCAAGCGACGGCATGCCCGGCCCGGACTGCAGGGCCTTTCCCGTTGCGAAATCGCCGCGCCGGCCCACCGTGACGGGCTTTCCATGCGCCCCCACCTCCGCGTTTTCCCCGCCCTGGCCGTCTGCGGCCTCGCCCTCACCCTCCAAGCCCAGCCCGAACCCAGGAAGGACGTGGCCAGGATCTACCACGAGATCTGCGCCAACTGCCATGGCGCGCAGCTCGAGGGCGGCCAGGCCCCTTCGATGCTCGACGACCAGTGGGCCAACGGACGCGGTACCGACGAGGATCTCGCCCGTGTGATCCGCGACGGCGTCCTCGAGAAGGGCATGCCGGCCTTCCACTCGCTGATGACCGAGGCCGACGTCCGCGCCATGGTCATTTTCATCCGCGAACAACGGGCGCGCTACCAACGCCAACGCAGCACGCAGCGCCTGCCCACCGGAACCATCGCCACCCAGGAACACAGCTACCGCATCGAGACGGTGGCCGAGGGCCTCGCCACGCCGTGGAGCATCGCCTTCCTGCCCGACGGTCGCGCCCTCGTGACGGAAAAGCCCGGCCGCCTCCGCGTCGTCGCCGAAGGCAAGCTCCAGCCCGCGGCCATCACCGGCACCCCCGCCGTGCGCGACGGCGGCCAGGGCGGCCTGATGGAGGTCGCCGTGCACCCGCGTTACGCCGAAAACGGCTGGATCTACCTCGCCTACTCCGATCCCGCGCAGGACAAGGACGGCAAGGACGTGAGTCTCACGATGATTGTCCGCGGCCGCCTCAAGGATGGCGCCTGGGCGGATGAGGAAACGATCTGGCGCGCCCCGCTCGAGTTCTACCGCCCGGGCGGCGGCGTGCATTTCGGCTGCCGCATCGCGTTCGACGACGCCGGCTACCTGTATTTCTCGCACGGCGAACGCGGTCGCCAGCAGGAGGCGCAGGACCTCGCGCGCCCCAACGGCAAGATCCACCGCATCCATGACGACGGACGGATCCCGGCCGACAACCCGTTCGTCCACACGCCCGGGGCGTTTCCGTCGATCTGGACCTACGGCAACCGCAACCCGCAGGGCCTCGATTTCGATCCGCGCACCGGCCTGCTCTGGGAAACCGAACACGGCCCGCGCGGCGGCGACGAGCTGAACCTCATCCGCCCCGGCCGCAACTACGGCTGGCCCGTCATCACCTACGGCATGAACTACGACGGCTCACCCATCACCGCCGACACCGCGCGCGAGGGCATGGAGCAACCCGTCACCTACTGGGTCCCTTCGATCGCCGTGTGCGGCATCGATTTCTACGAAGGCTCCCTGTTTCCGAAATGGACCGGCAATCTCTTCGTGAGCGCGCTCGCCCAGCAGGAACTCCGCCGCCTCGTCATCCAGGACGACAAGGTTCTCAGCCAGGAGGTCATCCTCAAGGACATCGGCCGCCTCCGCGACGTGCAGTGCGCCCCGGATGGCAGCATCTGGGTGGCGGTCAACGATCCCGGCACCGTGATCCGGCTCGTGCCGGCGGAGTGAGGCATGGACGTCGGCGCCTATTTCGCCCGCATCGGCTACGGCGGCCCGGCTGCGCCGGATCAGGCCACGCTTGCCGGTGTCCTGTGCGCGCACGTCCAGGCCATTCCCTTTGAGAACCTCGACGTGCTGCTCGGACGGCCGATCCGCACCGACGCGGACTCCGTCGTGCGCAAACTCGTCCACGATCGGCGCGGCGGCTACTGTTTCGAGCAGAACCACCTGCTGCTTTACGCGCTGCGAGCCCTCGGCTTCAACGCCACGCCGATGATCGCCCGCGTGCGCTGGCAGGTGCCCGCCGAGGTCGCGACCGGCCTCACTCACATGCTGGTGCGGGTGACCCTCGGCGGCCGTGACTGGCTCGCCGACGCCGGCATGGGTTCGCTCTCGCTCACGACGCCGCTGCGGATGGAAGAAAATCTCGAACAGGACACCCCGCACGACCGCCGCCGCCTGATCCGGCGCGACGGCCACCTCGTCCAACAGGTGCTGTTCGCCGGGGCGTGGCAGGACGTGAACCTCTTCCGGCCCGAACCGGCCGCGACCGTGGACCTCGAGCTGGGCAACTGGTACAGCCACACGCACCCGCAGGCTCATTTCCGCAACAACCTCATGGTCGCCCGTGCGACCTCCGACGGACGCCGCACGCTCCTCAACCGCGAGTTCACGGAGCGCGCGTGCGACGGCACCGCCACCAAGCGCGAGATCGTCACGCCCGAGGCCCTGCTCGCAGTGCTGGCGGAGCAGTTCGACCTGTCCTTCCCCGCCGACACGCGTTTCACGTATCCCGGATCAACGCCGCCTGAACTTTAGGCGGCGACCGAGACTGAAAAGCGTCAGCAGGCCAAGGAACCACAAGCTGACGCTCCCGCCGCCACCACCACCTCTTCCGCCTCCTCCCACTCCGCTGGGAGGAGACGGATTCGAGGTTGTGGCCCGGTTCACCGTGACGCTCACGGTGGCGCTGGTAACGCTGCCGAGCTTGTTTTTGACGACGACATGGTAATTGCCCGCATCCGTTGCCACGGCGGTCTTGCCGAAGACCGAGGAGCTCGCGCCGTCGATCGGAGCGTTTTCCTTATTCCACTGGTAAACCAACCCACCGCCGGTGGCGGACACCCCCAGTTGCAGCCAATGCCCTTCGTTGACCGTGACGCTGGCGGGCTGCTGGGTGATTTGCGGCTGCGCGATTTCCTCGCTGAACCGGGACATCGCCGCCGCCTGGTCGGTCAAGACCCGCGCATTGTTGGCCGCTTTCGGATCCGTCTCGGCCCGGCCGATCTGGTGGGTGCCCAAAGCCGGATTCCACGACCAGCCCAGCGTGCTTCCGGTGACCTGCACGGAAATCGCCGGGTTGCTAAAGTAGGGAATCCGCCAGTCGGCATACGACATGATCGTGCCTGCGGTGCCGAAATCGTAGGGCGCCGACATGAACCACAGCTGACCATAGCACCACAGGCCGTTGCTGTCCGGCACGGGCGCGTTGTCCTCGCCGCCGTTTTCCCGGTCGTGCTGGCAACCAAAATTATGCGCCAGTTCGTGCGCCAGCGTGTAGAACGACACATCCCAAACGATGGCCCCGACCGCATACTCCGGTCGGACGGTCCGCTGCGGCGCACTGTACGCCTGCCCCCCGAAATCGGTGCCCTCGTCGCCGACCAGCAGCATGAACTGGTCCGCCCCGTACTCGTAGCGTCTGGCGGCAAGCCAGGAATTCAGGGCGCCCGAAGGAACCAGGGGGGCGATGTCATCCGCCAGTTTTCCCGTGCGCGTGTACGCGGGGACCGATAGCAGCCCGAGATAGCGCCAGGCAAACGCCGTGATTCCGCTCTGGGCCAGGGCCAGGTTGGAGGTCTCGAGCCTCGCCTTGGTCTGGCCGTCGAGGTAGCCCACCGGATCACTGGATTTCAGGCCCGCCTCGGCCAGGGCGGTTGCGTCGTAACCGAACAGCACATCCACCCATCGCTCCACGACCGCCGCGTGCGTGTCGGCTGCGGGCACGAAACCGGAGGCATGGACAACCTTCACCACGTCGCCCGCGATCGGCAGCGACATCCGATCGGCCCGCGGCGCCGGGGCGTTACCACACCACTCGTCCGCGGGATCGGACTCCGCCACGACGATCTCGTCCCCGCGGATATGAATGCTGAACTCACTGGCGCCCGGCAGCACCATGATCGCGTCGTAGCCATTGGCCGTGGCGACGCCGACGAAACTGGAACCCGGCAACTCCTCATTGCGCCCGATCCAAGTGACGTGGCGCCCTTCATCCCGCAGCGCACTCATCTTGAATCGCACTGGCAGATCAGGGTGGACGGCCACGGTCAATGCTTCCGGCCGAAAGGCCTGCCAGTCGTCGATCGCGACGGTGACTTCCGGAAACACCCGTGTGATGGCCTCCGCCGCAGGCCGTGGACGGGCGAGACGGAACCCTGCCTCCCGCGGGAGGCGCTGGCCCACCTCCTTCCACTCCGCGCCCGCCGGGGCATGGACCCGGGGCGCTCCCGGTGAAGCCGCCGCCGGACCTGCCGGGTCCGTCGCTCCGCGCGGCCTTGCTGAAGGCTCCTTGCGGGAATAGACCAGGCCGGCCAACGCCAGCACCATGCACACAGCCACTGTGGCCACCACGCGCCCCGTAGGACGTCGATCGAAGAGATTACGCATAATTGTGGCCCGTTTGACTTTGGAGAATTCCCCCTGCCCAGGACAATCAAATCCCGAGTGCAGGCGAAACTCTCCAGCCGGGGCACGCCGGTGCGCCCATCTCGCTCACCCTTTCAGCGGCGGCGGTTCGCGATCCTCGCTCTGCTCGATGAGGTCGAACGAGGTGATGGCCGTGAAATGCTCCCAACCGGGTTCGCTCTTCACCTTCGCGTTGAAGGCCGACACGCGGTCGTTCCAGCCGATCTTGCGCGAGTGCTCGTTCCACACGTGAATCTGGGTGCGGTTCGGCCTCAAACCCGTGCTGAAGATCCACTCGGCAATCTCCGCGTCGGTGCCGCCGGCCTTCACCTGCGCCTCGACATCCTCGAATTTCACGCTGAGGAAGCCGCAGAGCTGGCCGTCGAGTCCGATGGAAAGGCCGTAGTTGCGGTGGAAGTGCTCCGGCAGCGCGTCCGCCTGTTTCAGGCGGATCTTGTCGAGCATGCGGCCGAGGTGGTGCAGGCCGCCGACGGTCTTGTCGTAGGGGGAACGCAGGCCTTCGACGCGGGGCATGGGAGCGAGGAAAACCGCCGGCCGGTCCGCGGCGATGCTATTCTGGCAGCATTCAGATCTCGCCCAGGCGCACGCGGGCGACGCCCTCGACCGGTTTTCCCTTCACCAGCGCAGGCTTGAAGAACACCTCGCCGACCGCCCCCAGTGTCATGCTGTCGTCGATCTTCAGGTTGCAGCTTTCATCGGCGTAGAGGCCGACCACCGAGCCGTCGGGTCCGACCTTCACATAATAGGTGCGATTGACCTGATCGAGGCTCAGCGCCTTGAGCCGGCCGGGGGCGAGCGAGCCGGAGACCGCAACGGCCGGAAGCGTGGCGTCCTTGTTCGCGCCCATGTGCTCGATGACGAGGTACTGCTGCGCCTCCTCGCGGGTGAGCTCGACACGCCTGGACGAGGCATTGGTGGCGATTTCCATGCCCCGGTTGAAAATGTGCACCTCGCTGTCGAGGTATTTGAAACCGCGCGGCAGGCCTCCCTTGCGCACCCGGATGTACTTCGGCTTGGGTCCGATCGGATCCAGCGCCTCGGCATGGATGATCATGCTCTCCTGACCGGGCTTGGTGTCACGCTCCTGGAATTTGAACAGGACCACCATGTAGGGATCGTCGAGCTCCACCGGCGACGATATCTTGAAGGAGACGTCCATGGCGTCGTAATTGCCCTCCGCCAGTTCCTTCTGCATCTGGTCCACGTAGGCGCCCGTGTTGTATTGGGAACTCGTCTGAATGATCGAACTCATCTCACCGGCCTGAGCCAGCGACTCCTGATATTTTTGCTCGGCCTGGGCCGCCGCCAACTGGGCTGCCCCTGCGCCGGGTCCGGACGAGGCATTGGCGGACATCGATGCTTCCGTCGCCAGGATGCTCATCTGGATCATCCTGCCGTAGGCGAGATCCTGCACCGCCGCGGCGCCGCCCGCGGCGCCGGAAGCGGCGATCATCTTGCGCACCGGGTCGTTGGCCGGGGTGTAGGAGGGCCCGCCCTCGAGGTTGTCGAGTTGCACGGTGGCGCCGCTCAGCTTGAGGCTGTGGCTCACCTTCAGGCTGGTGCTGCGGTTGCGCGTCGGGACGAAGAACTCCTTCCTGCCGATCCGGATCTTGAGTTCGCTGCCGACGACGTCCTCGACGCGGTGGTATTTTTTCTCCCGCTGCACGTCCAGGTCGGCGCCCATGAAGAGCACGTAGGGCTTCGGCGGCGGGGTGGACGCGGCTTTGTCCGCGGCGATCAGCGCAGGGAACAACAGGCAACCGGCCAGGCCGAGGCCGGCACTCAGGCGCAGAGCGGAATGTGATTTCATGGCGGTTGGGAGCGATGGGGTTTTCCGGCGGCCAGCCGGACATGCCGGACGGTCGCACGGAGGACGGATCAGGATTTGGGCTCGCCGCCTTCCACCAGCGTGCGGACGCGCGCGAGGTAGTCGGCGACCTCGTCGGTGTACTCGAGCCCGAGGGCGCGCTGCAGATGGGCGACGCTGCGCGCATAGTTGCGGGCCCGGAGCTCGAGGTTGGCCAGTTCGAGGCTGGCGCGGTAGGCGGCATCGGGCACCTGGAGCGCGGTTTCGAACACAAACGCAGCATGGGCATCGTCCTTCGCCGCGACGTGCACGGACCCGAGCGCGATCAGCGCCGGCCCGTGCAGGGGCTGCTCGGCGAGGATGGTCTCGAGGTCGCGGCGGGCCTCGTCCCAGCGTTCGGTGGCGCGGGCGACCTGGGCCTGCACGAGCAACCGCGTGATGCGACCGGCGGGGCTCAAGTTGTCCGGCAGAACCGCGAGCACGGCGGAAGCGTCGCCGGGACGCCCGGCCGCGGCGTGGGTCTGCGCGAGGCGCAGGAGCTTCTGCTCGCCGGTGGCGGGGTCGGGCTTGATCAGCCTCGTGTAGATGCCGAGCGCCTCGGGATACAGGCCCTTTTCGGCGTACAGATCGCCCAGGAGGATGAGTTCGTCGGGACCGGCGACGCCCGCGCCGGCGCAGAGCTCGAGCACGGCCATCGCCTCGAGCTTGCGATCGCCGGTGAGCAGCACGTTGGCCAGCACGAGCCAGAACCGCGCCTCGGCCGGCCTGCTCTTGATGAGGGACCGGGCGATCGACTCGGCGCGCACCAGCTGGCGGCCCTGCACGCAGATGCGCAGGAGCCCCTCCTGCCAGTCGGCGTTGCCCGGATCGCCGGCCAGGGCCTGCATGTACGCCACCTCGGCGGCGATCAGGTTGTTTTCCTTCTCCAGGCTGTAGCCCAGCAGGCCGTAGGTCGTGGGGTCCCGGTCGCCGAGGGCCACGGACCTGGAAAACGCCTGCACCGCCTCGGGAAAACGGTCGGTGGTGTAGTACAGCACGCCGAGGTTGTTCCAGGCCCGGAGAAAACTCGGGTAACGGTCGACGGCCTTGCGATAGCTGGCCTCGGTCTTCGCGTTGTCGCCGGCGGCGTAGTAGGCGTTGCCGAGGATGAACTGGAACGCCGGGCTCGGCTCCTCCTTCTCGTTCATCATGCCCTCGAGCAGGCGCAGCGCGAACGTGGGATTCGTGCCAAGCATGTTCACGACCTTCTCGTAGAGGGCGTATTCCTCGGCGCTCATCTCCGGCTCGCGCTCGCGCAGGAAACCGGACGACTCGTTGATGATGCGCTTGGGGTCCAGCGCGAGCGCCCGCTGCCGCTGAAGGACGAAGCTGTCCTGCCGGTTGGCCATGTCGAACAGGTCCAGATCGCTCGGCGCGGAGGATGACATGGACGGCGGAGGCGCGCTTTCGCTCTGCGCCGACAACAGGGCGGGCAGGGACAGCAGGACGAGGGGAAGGTGGCGGAGGCGCATGGCTCAGTAGGAATCGAAGGGGGAACCGCCCTGCCAGACGACGCGCACGTTCTGCTGCACGAGGCAGCGGACCTTGTGGCCGCGCTTCATCGCCGGGCTGAAGATCCACGCGTGGCGGATGTCGTGGAGGATGATCTCGTCGAAGTGCTTGTTGCCCGAGCCCTGGAGGACGCGCAGGCTGGAAACGGCGCCGCGGGTGTCGATCAGGATGAGCACGGAGATGCGCAGGGTGTCGGCCTTGCCGCGCACGACGGGCGGGATGTAGGGCTTGGGCCGCGACACCACCATCGGCCGCTGGTCCACCTCGTGCTGCTGGAACACGCGCGAAAAATCGGCGCCGATGTCGGTCTTGGGCTTGAACTCGCTGTAGAGCTGCGCGGGCTCGATCCTCGCCGCGGGCGCGTTCGAAGTCACCGGCAGCAGCGCCGCGAGATCGGGCGGCACCACCGCGATGCGCACCGGGCTCTCGCTGGCGCCGATCTCCAGCCCGGCGAAGGGCGTGGCCGCAACCGTCACAGGCTCGGTCTCGACCGGCCGCGGCGGCGGTGTTTCCAACGGCACCGACATGGCATGGAGCTCGGCCAGATCCGGCTCGGGCTCCGGCGCCTCGCCGGCCTGGAAATGGGCCACGGCCAGGAACAGGCCGGCGGTGAACCCGGCCCCCAGCACCAGCGACAGGACCTCCGCGGCCGCGGCGGCGGCCCGGTTTTCCATCGTCGGCAGGGATGCGGCGGGAGCGATCATGGTTCAGGGAGCGCCGGCGCGCGCGGTGGCAAACTGCACCTGCTTGATGCCCGCCCGCTTCGCCTCCGTGTACACCTGCGCGAACACGCCCAGATCCGACACCTGGTCGCCGCGCACGATGACAGACGGCGAGCGGCCGATCGCCGCCTGCTTCAACACCCCGGCCACCTGGTCGGTGCGGATTTCCTGGCCGTCGAACCAGATCCGGTTGTCGGCCGAGATCGCGATGAGCAGGGCGTTCTGCTCGCTGCTCATCGCGCCCACGACGTCGGGCTTCTGCACCTCGACGCCGGGATCGCTCACGAACGAGCTGCTGATCATGAGGAAGATCACCAGCACCATCATGCAGTCCACCATCGGCACCATGTCGATGTGCGTGGTCTCGAAATGATGGTGCTTCTGCCGGCGGCCGATCATGACGCACCTCCGGTCCGCCCGGCGGCGCGGTCCAGCCGGTTGACGGTCTCGGCCTGGCGGTTCAGCGCGCGGTGCGCCAGGTACACCAGCAGCATCGCCGGGATCGCCACCGTGAGGCCCGACTGCGTGGCGACCAGCACCTCGGAGATGCCGTTCGCCAGGCCCTCCATGGACTTCTCGCCCGCGGCGGACGAGAGGTTCTCGAAGGTCTTTTCCATGCCGCTGACGGTGCCGAGCAGGCCGAGCAACGGCGCCGCCGCGATCATCGGCCCGATCGAAGCGCGCTGGCGCCGGAAGGAATCCCGCGCCTCGACCTGCAGGCGGTGCCGCTCCGCCACCGTGGCGGCCCGGCGCAGATGCCGGCCCAGCCGGCCCAGCGAAAAGAGCAGGCGGAAGCAGCGGTAGTAGAGCAGCACCGACAAGGTCATGATCACCGGCATCACCCATCCGCCCCGCTCGACCAGTGCCGTCAGCGCGTTCACCGGCCCACCTCCTGCGGCGCCGCCGCCGCGGCCGCCGTGGTGAACTCGAGCGCCTGGCGCTCGAGCACGGCGAGGTTCTTGTTGATGCGGTGAGAGAGGAAGCCGTGGATGACCAGCGTCGGGATGGCGACGGCGAGACCGAGTTCCGTCGCCACGAGCACCTCCGAAATGCCGCTGGAGAGCTTCGCGGCGTTGCCGGTGCCGAACACCGTGATGAGCGTGAAGGTCTTCACCATGCCGACCACGGTGCCCAGCAGGCCCATGAGCGGGGCGGCGGTCGCAATGACCGCGAGCAGCGGCAGCCGCCGCTCGAAGTGCAGGCGCTGGCCGAGCAGCACGGCCTCGAGCTTCTCCTCCAGGATGGCCGCAGGGCGGTCGAGGTGCCGGAGCCCTTCCGCAAAAACCTCCCGCGTGGTGCGGCCGAGCGTGGCGAGCGTGCTCCCGGCCTCGTCGCGGGAGCCGGCGGCGACCGCCCGCAGGAACGCCGCGCTCCGCGCCGAGGTGTCCACCCGCATGGAAGCGACGTCGAGGATCTTGTGGATGATGAGCAGCAACGAGACCAAGCCGACCGCGAGGATCGCCCACGCCACCTTGCCGCCCTTGCCCACGTAGTCCACCCAGTCGCCGCCGCTTTGCTGGAGGCGCAGCGCCTTGCCGCCGGTGGGGTCGACCGGCAGCGAACCGAGCCGCCCGGAGAACAAGGCCGCGCTTTCCGCCGCGGTCCACTGGGCCTGCGGATAATACACCGGCTGGGCCAGCCCCTCGCGCAGGCGCACGATGCCGGCGGGACCGCCGTCCGACGGCTGGAAAAACACCTCGGGGCCGGCGAAGGCCAGCGTGCCCTCGTGCACGCGGTTGTCGCCGGCGTTCATGGCGCGCCCCGGCGCCAGGAAGCCGCCGAGCAGGCGCTCGGTGCGCTCCAGGAGAAACGCCGCGGCTTCGAGCGAGGCCGGGCCGCCCGCGCCGGCGGCGGTGGCGGCCTCGAGCTTCTGTTGTTCGGCGCGCAGGCGTTCGCCCAGGATCGCCTCCTCGCCCGGAACCAGGCCTTCGGAAACGGCTTTCAGCGCATCGGTGGCGAGCGTCGTGACGTAGGTGTCGGTCTTGCGGACTTCCTCGAGGTCGCGGAACACGCGGCGTTTGTCCGACGCGGCGTTCTCGCTGCCGGTTTTCAGCCGGCTGATCTCGCGCTCAAGGGTGATGATGCGGTCCTCGGCGGCGCGCACCTCCTGCAACAACGGCGCCCGTTCCCCGGCAATGCGTTCGCGGGTGCGGTTGAGCTCCTCGCCCGCCTGCCGGAGCCGGTTGGCGTAATCGGTCGCGGCGCGCTTCAAGGCATCGTCGAGATTTTCCGCCGCCGGAGCGGCGACCGCGACGAACCCGGCCAGCAGCACGGAAAGAAGACGGAAGGAAGGGGCCGGTTTCATCGGGCGGTGGCTTTGAGGAGGGCGGGAGCGGTGACGATCCGGGGATCGGCTTCGTCGCGACGGATGGCCATGAGCCGGGTCACGGCCGGGGCGGCGCCCTCGAGGGCCTGCCAGCTCCAGGCCCCGGTGGCGGCGGTGCCGAGCCAGGCCTTGCCGGCGACGCGATCGAGCGCATAGCCGTGGCTCAGGCCCCAGTAGATGACCTCGACCGATTTCGGGCCGGATTCGCCGGGCAGCGTGAGCGTCTCGTCGCCGTGGGTGATGGCGAGGTTGAACTGCGCGCAGCGGTTGAGCACGGTCATCACCAGCTGCATGCGCTCGCTCGGGCTCGCCTCGCCGCCGGCCAGGCTGCGGTAGGAAAGATCCAGCGCGTCGGAGAGCCGCGGCGGCAGGGCCGGACGCAGCTGCAAGACCCGCGCGGTGAGTGCCTGCAGCCGGTCTTCCGTCGTCCTGAGGTTCTCGCGCGAACGCTCGAGCCGGGACGCGAGCTCGGCCTGCTCGGCGCGTTGCTCGGCGGTGCTGGCCAGCAGGTGGTCCCGCTGCTCCTGCAGGCGCTCGCCGCGCTCCTTCAGCGCGCCGATCGTGCCGGTGAGCAGGCTGCGGTTGCGCGCCCAGTCCGTTTCGACGCGCACGGTCTCGGCACGGGTCTTGACCCATTCGGAGGCGGTCTCGCCGACCTCCTGGATCGGATCGGCCGCCGTGCCGGTGACGGCGCTTAACAGCAGGGCAAGGACAACCCCGCCGCCACTCGGCCACGAGGAAAGGACAGGGGTATGCATGGATATCCTACGAGGAGGGTGACCCGCGCGACATGGTGCGAGTGCCGTGGGGGGGAAGCAGAAAGCCCTTTCAAGGGACCGCAGCGAGGCCCCACCGTCAATTTCTAAGGTCGGCGCGAGACCGTCATACGTTAGACTGTAAACCCGCCGGCGGCGCGTCCCGCGAGGCACGCGGTTGTGATTTCCGCACTTTCATGCATCGAATGCCGCATGCAATTCCGTCCCTTCGGCCAACACGGGTTCAACTGCTCGGAAATCGGTTTCGGCGCCTGGGCCATCGGCTCGCACTGGGGCGCGCAGACCGACGGCGATTCGCTGGCCGCGCTGCACCGCGCGCTCGACCTGGGCTGCAACTTCATCGACACGGCCGCCGGTTATGGCGACGGCCGCAGCGAGCGTCTCATCGCGCAGGTGCTGCGCGAGCGGGCCGCCGCGGGTAAAAAGGAGCGCGTTTTCGTCGCCACCAAGACCCCGCCCGCCGACGGCATCTGGCCGCCCTCGCCCTACTGCCGCGCCGAGGAGCGCTACGCCGAGACCCATCTCCGGGCCAATATTGCCGCCCGGCTCGCCAACCTCGGGGTCGCCAGGCTCAACCTTCTCCAGCTGCATACGTGGACGCGCGCTTGGAACCGCAACCCGACACCCTTCAAGATCCTGCGCCGGCTGCAGCAGGAAGGTCTCGTCGGCCTGATCGGCGTGTCCACGCCCGAACAGGACCAGAACAGTGTCATCGACCTCATGCGCGGCGGCTGGGTGGACAGCGTGCAGGTGATCTACAACCTCTTCGAACAGGAACCCGCCGCCGAGCTGCTCGACGTGGCGAAGGAATGCGGCGTCGGCATCATCGTGCGCGTGGCCTTCGACGAAGGCGCGCTCACGGGCAAGTTCACCGCCGAAACACGCTTCGCGCCCGACGACTTCCGCGCGCGCTATTTCGAGGGCGACCGGCTCGGCCGCGTCGTGGCCCGGGCCGACGAGATCAAAAAGGACCTCGCCGGCACCGGCTACACGCCGCCGCAGGCCGCGCTCAAGTGGGTGCTCGCCCACCCGGCCGTCTCGACCGTCATCCCCGGCATCCGCAGCGTGGCCCAGGCCGAGGCCAACTGCGGCGTGAGCGACCTGCCTGCCATGCCGGCCGCGCTCGTCGAAAAACTGCGCCGCCACAACTGGCGCCGCGGCATCTGGTATTCGGGCAAGTGAACCGGGCCGCCTACAGGCCCGGCGACAAGCCCACGACCACGCCCACCACGCCGCCGTAGACCACGTGGCCGGCGAAGTGCCCCAAGCCGACCACCAGGTCGGCCTCCTTGAACTCTTCCAGCGGATGGTGGTCGGCGACGACCCAGACCAGCATCAGGCTCACCACGATGCCATGGAAGGAGCCCACGCCCAGGCCGAGCATGAGCGACGAGGGCATGCCGGTGAGGCCCAGGGTGATCATGAGCAGCGTGTAGACGAGGGCGAAGCCGATGGCCGCCGTCGCGTGCACGACCAGGCCCACGCGGTAGGCGTTTTGGCGCGACTTCGTCAGCAGGCTGCCGAGCGCGAGGATCATGTCGCCGCGGGCCAGGCCGGCGCGGGCGACCAGCCACATAGCGGCTTCCATGGCGAGCCCGCCGAGGACACCGGCGACGAGCGCCGTGCCGAGATAATTCACCAGAAACGACGTCAGGTTCATGGGACCTCCGGAGGGGGATTGACCGGTTGAGGGAGGCGCGTGGCACGCCCCGTTGACGGGGCAAAGTATGCCCGGAACGGGGCGGACCGCCACTGGATTTTCCCGCAAGCCGGGGCTCGTCTTTTCCCCGATGCGCGCGAGACTCCGCGCGTTTCGTCCATGAGCTTCAACCCCTTCGCCCTGCTCGCCCCGCTTTTCCTCGCCTTCGAGGTGTGGCAGCTGGTCGTGAGCGAGCGTTACCTCGGGGTGAAACAGATCCGGGTGGACGCCGATCCACGCGCCGTGCCGATGGCGGGGTGGATGGCCGCGGTCTGGGGCGGCGGGCTGCTGGCGTATTACACCTGGATGTTCACGCTGCTGGCGCATCCCGTGGGCCGCGCGCAGGGCATCGTGCTGATCGCCACCACGGCGCTCGGCTACGCGATCCGCACGGCCTGCGGCCTCAAATGGGTCCTCGTGGTGCTGACCTTCGAAGGCGCCGTGCGCATCGGCATGCTGGTCTCGCTTTTCGCCAGCGCCTGGCGGCGGATGATGCTGTGAACGCGGACCGCCCGGCGGCGGACGCTCAGAGCCGCGAAGCCGGACCGGGTTTCGATTCCACGAAGAACTGCTGCGCCGCGGTGAGCAGCTTGGCGTACTTGCCGTAATCGCCGGCCCACGAGTTGGGCACGCACACGCGCTTGATCACGCCCTGCCCGACCTTGTCCGCCGCTTCGCGGTCGGGGGTGAGCTCCAGCGTGAACTTCGGATCGTGCGTGTGCACCACGTAGTGCCGCTCGCGCCCGCGGCGCTCCCGGTCGATCCGCACGAAGTGGGAAAAGTTCATGGGCTGGCCCGAGCATGCGCCGACCGCCCGGCGACGCAAGCGCCGACCCGGGTTTTGGTCTTGAGAAAACGGGTCCGCCCCGTGAAAAGGAGCGTGCGCGCGACTCGCCCCATGAATCTCGACCCTGCTCCCCGTCAGCCCAAACTGGTTTACCTCGCGATTGATGCCGGTCTGCTGATCACCGCCGCCATCATCGTCGCTTTCGCCAAGGATCCCTACGCCCCCCTGCCCTTCGTCAGCGCCGTGCTGTGCGTGGTGCTCGCCGCCGTCATCGGCCTCGTGCCGTTCCTCACCGATTACGCGGCGGATTCCGCCGAATACGTCCAGGCCGAGCGCGGGCGCGTCACCGAGCAGGTGCAGCGGCTGCACGCCGCGACCGAGAGCCTCACCCGCGCCGCCGCGCAGATCAAGGCGGTCGAGGAGGCCGTGCACAAGACCGCCCACGCCGCCGAGAACCTGCCCTACCGCATGCAGGAGAAACTCGCCGAGTTCAACGAGGCCCTCGCCACCAAGGAAAACGACGAACGCGAGGCCCTCGAGCGCGAACTCGACGAATTGCGCGCCGCCAACACCGACAACCTCAAGGCCCTGGCCGACAAGATCGCCAAGGGCGCCGCCGAATGGTCCGCCGTGGAGGCCGGCACGCGCAAACAGGTCGTCGCCGCTCAGGCCGCGGCGGACAAGCTCGGCGCCCAGCTGGCCACCACCCTCGCCCAGCTCGACGCCCGCATCGCCGCCCTCGAACAGGCGGCGAAATCAATCCCGGCCGCCCCCACCCTGCCAAGCCGTGATCCCCGTCCGGAACCGGCGCCGGCCGCCGTGAGCGAACACCGTCCCGCGCCGCCTCCGCCGCCCGAGCCCGCACCCGTTGCGCCCCCGGCGGCCGTAACGCCTGAGCCCGCACCGGCCGCGATCCCGCCGGTCGAGGAGGTCATCGAATCCGTCACGCTCAACGAAACCGCCGCACCCGCCGCCGAGGAGCCCAAACCGAAGAAGCCCCGCGCCCCGCGCAAACCCAGGCCCGAGGACACGCTCGCCGCGATGTCGGCCGAGCCCGCGCCGGCCGAGGAACCCGACGTCCCGGCCGAAGCCGCCCCCGAACCCGCGGCCAACGAGGACACCCTGCCCCTGGTCGAGGAAGCGCCCGCCAAGACCGAATCCTCCGCCTCCTCCGACGGCGCCACGCGTCTGCTGGTCACCGCCTACATCGGCATCGGCAACAAGCTCTTCATCCGCGGCGAGGGTCCGGGCCTGAGCTGGGACAAGGGCGTGCCCATGCAATTCGTCTCCATCGGCAAGTGGGGCTGGGCCTCGCACGAGGCCACCGGCCCCGTGAGGTGCAAACTTTACAAAAACGACGACACCCCCGCTCTTTCCGGCGACCTCACGATCGAACCGGGCAAGCACGTCGAATCCACGGCCCTGTTTTGAGCAGGGCCGGTCTCCGACCGGCCGCGCCAGAGCGTATTCAATCATGCCGTGGCGGTTGCTGTAGCAACTGTCTTGCTCAGGGAGGAGGAGAGTCGACCTTGAGCAAGCGGTTGAGGAAGATGAGGAGTTTTCTGGCGACGGCGATGAGGGCGAGTTTGGGTGGTTTGGCGTTGGAGCGGAG